>ULUY01015911.1_pt1 | contig 203270 bp, 166 predicted proteins | sample 1959031 | NCBI WGS metagenome assembly ULUY01 (sample SAMEA4835774, study PRJEB28245) | human gut metagenome | biome: gut microbiome; material: fecal sample | place: Denmark | collected 2008
ATTTCTTATTTCCTGATTTGCGAGTGCAAATTTAATAGTTTATTTTGTAATGACAAATTTTTTGTGGATTTTTTTGCGCCGGATTGAATAGTATAAGGATCTTGAGAGAATAATTGTTAGTAATCAATAGCGCTAAATGCATGGCGTAGTTTTTTCTGATATAAAATATCATTGAAAAATGGGTAATAATTTGTCAAAAAGCATTATTATCCGTATCTTTGTCACTTTAAAACGAAGAATCTATTTTTCAAATAAATATGGAAACCCCAAAAGATATAATGAATTTAGCGGCAGACAATATTCGCATTTTGTCGGCAGCTATGGTTGAAAAGGCACATTCTGGTCACCCCGGAGGGGCTATGGGAGGTGCTGATTTTATCAATGTGTTATTTTCAGAGTTTATGATTTATGATCCGTCAGATCCGCAATGGAAGTGTCGTGACCGTTTCTTCTTGGATCCCGGACATATGTCGCCCATGTTATATTCGCAACTGGCTTTATGTGGTAAATATACGTTGGACGAACTGAAATCATTCCGTCAATGGGGATCAATAACTCCAGGACATCCGGAAAGGGATGTAGAAAGAGGCATAGAAAATACTTCTGGTCCTTTGGGGCAGGGGCATACTTATGCTGTTGGTGCAGCTATTGCGGCAAAAGCTTTGGCTGCTCGTACTGGCAATGAATCTTTCTTAAAGGAAACTATATATTCATATATAAGTGATGGAGGTATTCAGGAAGAAATATCGCAGGGTGCTGGCCGTATAGCCGGACATCTTGGCTTGGATAACCTCGTAATGTTTTTTGACTCAAATGAAATCCAGCTAAGTACGGAAACGGCTGCGGTAATCAGTGAAGATACGGCCATGAAGTACCGGGCTTGGAATTGGCATGTCATTGAAATAGATGGAAATGATTGTGACGCTATTCGGCAGGCTCTGAGAGAGGCTAAGGCTGAGACACAGCGCCCGACTTTGATCATTGGCCATTGTATAATGGGAAAGGGATGTCGTAAGGCTGATAATACCAGTTATGAGCGTAATTGCAAAACGCATGGCGCGCCTCTGGGTGGTGATGCTTATGTAAATACCATAAAGAATTTGGGAGGAGATGTAGAAAATCCTTTTGTTATTCGTCCGGAGGTAGCAGAAATGTATGCCAGACGTGAGCAAGAATTGAAAGAAATTGTAGCAGCCCGTAAGGCAGAAGAAAAGGCGTGGGCTGCGGCCAATCCGGAAAAAGCCCAGAAACTGGAAGACTGGTTCGCTAATAAATTGCCACAGATTCCTTGGGAAACTATACAGCAAAAAAATGATTCTCCAACGCGTAACGGTTCTGCTGCTTGTTTGGCTTTACTTTCAGAGTATGTGGAGAATATGATAGTGTCTTCTGCAGATTTGTGCAATTCTGATAAAACCGATGGATTCTTGGCTCACAGTAAGGAAATAGTGAAAAATGACTTTTCTGGAGGATTCTTGCAAGCGGGCGTGGCCGAATTGACAATGGCATGTGTTTGCATTGGAATGGCCTTACATGGTGGCATTATTACTGCAATGGGCACATTCTTTGTGTTCTCCGATTATATGAAGCCGGCTATTCGAATGGCGGCTTTGATGGAAATTCCTGTGAAATTTGTATGGACACATGATGCGTTCCGGGTTGGTGAAGATGGTCCGACGCATGAGCCGGTTGAACATGAGGCCCAGATTCGACTTATGGAGAAATTAAAAAACCATAGTGGTAAAGACTCCGTGCGTGTTTTCCGTCCGGCTGATGTACATGCAGTTACAGAGTGTTGGAAAATGGCAATGGAAAATTTTGATACTCCTACAGCTTTGATTTTTAGTCGTCAGGTTGTGAAAGACTTGCCTGAAGGAACAGATTACAAGCAGGCTTGTAAAGGAGCATATATTGTAGAAGGTGATGAGAATCCAGAGGTAGTGCTGATTGCTTCAGGTTCAGAAGTTTCTACTTTGGTTGAAGCTCGCAAATTATTGTCAGCTCAGCAGATAAAGTCACGGATTGTAAGTTGTCCTTCAGAGGGATTGTTCCGTACACAAAGTCAGGAATATCAGGAAATGGTGTTGCCTAAGGGAATAAAGCGCTTTGCGTTGACTGCAGGCCTGCCTTGTGTGTTTGAAGGCTTGGCCGGGGCTGACGGGTACGTGTATGGCTTAGAAAGTTTTGGATATTCAGCTCCTTATAAAGTGCTTGATGAAAAGTTGGGCTTTACGCCAGAAAATATTTATAATGAAATTGTAAAATTCATAAACAGATGAATATAATAGGATTAGCGTCTGATCATGCAGGTTTTGAGTTGAAAGAGTATGTGAAAACTTTATTGGAGTCTAAGGGACTATCATATAAAGATTATGGTTGTTTTAGCGAGGAAAGTTGTGATTATCCCGATTTTGCACATGCTTTGGCAAAAGGTATGGAAGCAAATGAATGCACTTCTGGCATCGCTGTTTGCGGTAGCGGGGAAGGCATAAGCATGACTTTGAATAAGCATCAGGGAATTCGTGCTGCTCTTTGCTGGCAACCAGAATTGGCACATATGGCCAGACTGCATAATAATGCCAATGTCTTGACTATGCCAGGACGATATATAGATCATGAAACGGCAAAGGCTATTGTGGATGAATTTTTAAAAACAGAATTTGAAGGCGGACGCCATCAACGTCGAATTGATAAAATTCCACTTAAATAAAGACTTGAAGGTAATGGTGAGCAGTTGCTTTGTTGATGAACTTATATATGTAAGGGGTATTAAGTCAATGAAAAAAGCAGGCAATCATTTCTTTAAGTCAATTGAAAATTATATCTTTGCAAAGTTTTTTGAAGGAAAAAGATTAGTAATAAAAAAAGACGCTGATGACAAAGGCTGAAATTGTCAATAAAATATCTGCAAAAACAGGAATTGATAAAACAACAGTCCTGATGGCAGTAGAAGCTTTTATGGATACGGTGAAGGAGTCATTGTCCAATGAGGAAAATGTCTACTTGCGTGGTTTCGGAAGTTTTATTTTGAAAAAGCGGGCGCAGAAAGTGGCACGCAATATTTCAAAAAATACAACCATCGTAATTCCAGAGCATAACATCCCTGCATTCAAGCCGGCAAAGACCTTTATGCAGGAAATTATAAAAGAATAAAACAGAGTTTATTTACATTAATAACAACTAAAATATTAAGCTATGCCAAGCGGAAAAAAGAAAAAAAGACACAAGATGGCTACCCATAAACGCAAAAAAAGATTGAGAAAGAATCGTCACAAGAGCAAATAAACCTCTTCTCAAGGTAGTCATAAAAAAGTAAGAGCAAACTTGATTAGTGCCGTCTTGTACGCGAACTTTTCAAGTTTGTTTTTTAGTAAAAAGTATTATACATAAAATCATGACAAGCGAAGTTGTAGTAGATGTTCAACCTAAAGAGATATCTATTGCCCTTCTTGAAGATAAAAAGTTAGTAGAATTTCAACAAGAAGGGCGGACTGAATCATTTTCGGTCGGCAACATTTATTTGGCCAAGGTCAGGAAGATTATGACTGGCTTGAATGCTTGTTTTGTGAATGTCGGATATGAACGCGATGCTTTTTTGCATTATTTGGATTTAGGAACTGCATTCCATTCTTTTGAGAAATATCTTAAGCAAGTAGAATCAGACAAAGTACACTTATATCCATTTTCAAAAGCTGCCATACAGCAGGATTTAGCTAAAGAAGGTAGTATTCAGAATACCCTTAAAGTCGGGCAGGAGGTTTTAGTTCAGATTGTGAAGGAACCAATTTCTACAAAAGGCCCTCGTTTGACTTGTGAAATTTCTTTTGCTGGGCGGTATTTAGTGTTGCTACCTTTTTCTGATAAGGTATCAGTTTCAGCTAAAATAAAAAATGAAGCAGAGCGGGCCAGGCTGAAACAGTTAATTCATAGTATCAAGCCAAAGAATGTCGGAGTCATTATCCGTACTGTAGCTGAAAATAAAAAAGTTGCAGAGCTTGATATGGAAATGAAGATTCTGTTTAAGCGATGGGAAGATACGGTTAAAAAAGTACATGAAGCAAAGGATACTCCTAAATTGGTGTATGAAGAGACAAGTCGAACAGTAGCGTTGCTGCGAGATTTGTTTAATCCCTCTTACGAAAATATTTATGTAAATGATCCGGCGGTATATAATGAAATTTTTAATTATGTCTCATTAATTGCACCGGAATGTAAGCATATTGTAAAGTTATATAAAGGGTCAGTTCCAATATTCGATAATTTTTCAGTAACCAAACAAATAAAGTCGTCGTTTGGCCGAACTGTTACTTACAAGCATGGAGCTTACCTGATAATAGAGCATACAGAAGCTCTGCATGTAGTAGACGTAAATAGTGGTAATCGTTCCAAATTTGCTGATGGACAAGAATCAAACGCTATAGATGTGAATTTAGGAGCTGCAGATGAGTTGGCTCGCCAGCTGCGTTTGAGAGATATGGGGGGAATTATTGTGGTAGACTTTATAGATATGAACTTGGCCGAAAATCGTCAAAAATTATATGAACGAATGTGCCAGAATATGCAGAAAGATAGAGCCAAACACAATATTTTGCCATTGAGTAAATTTGGACTAATGCAAATTACGCGACAGCGAGTAAGGCCTGCTATGGATGTAAATGTAGAGGAATCATGTCCTACTTGTGGAGGAACTGGGAGAATTAAATCCAGTATATTGTTTACTGACACATTAGAAAGTAAAATAGATATGCTGGTAAATCATTTAGGAGTAAAGAAGGTAAAATTGCATGTACACCCGTTTGTTGCGGCATACATAAACAAGGGCATATTCTCTTTGAAGCATAAATGGCATCTTAAGTATGGAAGAGGACTTAAGGTAATAGCAAATCAGAAATTGGCGTTTCTGCAATATATGTTTTTTGATGAGAATAATGTTGAAATAGATATGAAAGAGCATAAGGAAATGGCATAGGAGCGTAAATTCAGAAAATATGCTTAAATCATAGAAAGTATATGTTGTATACAAGACTTTTATATGTGCTATGTGCCAAGTATTCAATATGTTATAATTATTAGTGCGAATATAAAATACGGGGTTCCATTAGAATCCCGTATTTTTATATCTGTCTGTAGTTTTTATTTTGATAATCAAGAAAGTTTATTATAAGTAGAGTTATTGCATGAGAAATAAGGGTATAAAAATTAGGCGGTATTCCTTTTTGTTATAAAGGTTACCGCCTAATTATCTGTAGTTTAACTCGTCGAAATGCTTATTCCACTGCTGCCTGCGCCGCTGCTAATCGAGCAATAGGAACTCGGAATGGCGAGCAACTTACGTAGTTTAGTCCTACGTGATGGCAGAATTTTACAGAAGACGGTTCGCCTCCATGTTCGCCGCAAATTCCGCACTTTAATTCAGGACGGACAGAGCGTCCTTTTTTTACTGCCATATCAATTAATTGCCCAACGCCATTTTGGTCTAAAACTTGGAATGGATCTACAGATAAGATCTTTTTGTCCAAGTAAACGGGAAGGAATGACGCAATATCATCACGTGAGTAGCCAAATGTCATTTGGGTTAAGTCGTTAGTTCCAAATGAAAAATATTCTGCACGTGAGGCAATTTTGTCTGCGGTTAAAGCTGCTCTTGGTATTTCAATCATTGTTCCAACTTTAAATGGAATTTCAATTCCTTCTTCCTCAAAAACCTTAGCGGCTTCAGCGCGTATTACTTCTTCCTGTGCTTCAAATTCGTAAAGAATTCCTGTAAGTGGTACCATGATCTCAGGTTGAGGATTGTATCCCTCTTTCTTTAGCTCAACTGCAGCTGAGATGATAGCACGCGTTTGCATTTGTGTGATTTCTGGATAAGTATTACCTAAGCGACATCCACGGTGCCCTAACATGGGGTTGTGTTCGCATAAACTTTCGACACGCTGGTGAATGTACTCTACAGTTACTCCCATGGCTGCGGCCATTTCTTCTTGTCCCTTTTGATCATGTGGAACAAATTCGTGTAAAGGAGGATCTAATAGGCGCACATTTACGGGGTATCCGTCCATAGCTTTGAATATGCCTTTGAAATCTTCTTTTTGGTATGGTAGAAGTTTTGCCAATGCTTTACGACGTCCTTCAACATCATCTGCCAAAATCATTTCACGCATTGCTATGATCTTTTCGTTGTCGAAGAACATGTGTTCTGTGCGGCAAAGTCCAATACCTGCGGCACCAAATTTACGAGCGACTTCTGCATCATGTGGTGTGTCTGCATTGGTACGTACTAATAGCTTGGAATATTTTGCACACAAATCCATCAATATGGCAAAATCGCCAGATAGTTCTGCCGCTTGTGTTTGTATTTCGCCCTGATATACTTGTCCGTTACTACCATTGATGGATATATAGTCTCCTTCTTTTAATATTGTGCCATCAATTTCAACTGTGCGGGTTTTATAATTGATATTAATCGCGCCAGCTCCACTTACACAGCATTTTCCAATTCCACGTGCAACAACTGCTGCATGGGAAGTCATGCCACCTCGTGCGGTCAGAATTCCTTCAGCTGCAGCCATTCCTGCTAAATCTTCAGGTGATGTCTCGATTCGAACTAAAACTACTTTGTGCCCGTCTGCTCTCCATTTGGCTGCATCTTCTGCAAAAAATACGATCTGTCCGGTTGCTGCACCTGGCGAAGCCGGAAGACCTCGTGTGAGTACTTTTGCAGTAGATAATGCAGCTTTATTGAATACAGGGTGAAGCAGTTCATCCAGTTTGTTTGGTTGGCAGCGTAGTAATGCTGTTTTTTCGTCAATTAGTCCTTGGCGCAATAAATCCATGGCAATTTTTACCATTGCAGCTCCTGTTCTTTTTCCATTACGTGTTTGCAAGAACCATAGTTTTCCTTCTTGTACGGTAAATTCCATGTCCTGCATATCTTTGTAATGTTCTTCCAATTTGTGTTGGATAGTATTGAGCTGACGGTATATTTCTGGCATAGCTTCCTCCATAGAAGGATATTTTTCTTTTCTTTCTTTTTCGCTTATGCCTTGTAATTCTGCCCAATGGCGTGAACCTTGTAGCGTGATTTGTTGTGGAGTACGAATGCCGGCTACGACATCTTCTCCTTGTGCATTTACAAGCCACTCTCCGTTGAATATGTTTTCACCTGTTGCAGCATCACGGCTAAAACATACACCTGTAGCTGATGTATTACCCATGTTTCCGAAAACCATAGCCATTACAGATACTGCAGTTCCCCATTCTGATGGAATACCTTCCATCTTTCTGTATAAGATGGCTCGTTCGTTCATCCAACTGTCGAATACTGCACAGATTGCTCCCCAAAGTTGCTCCATTGGGTTAGACGGAAAATCTTTGCCAGTTTGTTGTTTAATGGCTTGTTTAAATTTCGAAACTAATTCTTTTAGTGCCTCAGTAGTTAATTCGTTATCAAGTTTTACGCCGTATGATTTTTTTACTTCCTGAATAATGGCCTCAAAAGGATCAATATCATCTTTATTCGTTGGTTTCATACCCAATACGACGTCTCCGTACATTTGAACAAATCGACGATAGGCATCGTATGCAAAACGTGGATTGTTGGTTTTTTTTGCCAATCCCTCTACCACTTCATCGTTGAGTCCTAAGTTTAGAATCGTATCCATCATGCCTGGCATGGAAGCGCGTGCACCCGAACGTACAGATACCAAAAGAGGGTTTTGTACATCACCGAATTTACTGTTCATTAGGGATTCGATATGGGCAATACTCTTTTCAACATCTGTTTTCAGCAGATTTACGACTTTTTCGCGTCCTTTTTCGTAGTATTCGTTACATACATCTGTGGTTATGGTGAAACCGGGAGGAACGGGAATGCCAATTAAGTTCATTTCTGCAAGGTTTGCTCCTTTTCCTCCTAATTCGTTTCTCATGTCAGCTTTACCTTCGGCTTTTCCATTTCCAAAGGTGTACACTCTTTTTTCTTTATTCATAACATTATATTTTAAGTATCTATGGCAAATGTAAATAAAAGTAATCAAAAAACCAAATATTTTATTCTATTTTGTAAGGTGTACTTTGAATTTTAGTGGTTTATAATACGTTTTTGTTAAGACATTTTTAGAGTTTGCTTACATACTATTTGAAAAATATAGGGAAAGCAATACATAAGTAAGTAAACAGACGTTTTTTGTGTTCAAGAATTTTCTTGGAAAAATATGGAGCATTGATATAGGATTTGGTTATTGTGTTCTTTTTTTCATAATTGAGATCTTGAAGAATGTGTGGTTATCATTGCAAAAATGTATAACTTTGCAAAAGTATAAACTATAATATATATAAGTAAAATGGAGCATAGCAGAGAATACAAAATAGAGAGTTTTGGACGTTTGCTGGATGTGTTGGATCGTTTGCGCGTAGAATGTCCATGGGATAAGAAACAAACTAATGAAAGTTTGCGCCCTAATACAATAGAAGAAGTTTATGAATTGTGTGATGCATTGAGCAAAAACGATGTCCAAAATATCTGTAAGGAGTTAGGAGATGTTTTGCTGCATATTGTTTTTTATGCAAAAATTGCAAGTGAAAAACAGCAGTTTGATATTGCGGATGTGTGCAATCAGTTGTGTGATAAATTAATTTTTAGACATCCGCATGTTTTTGGAAATGTTGAAGCTGATTCTTCAGAGCAAGTTTCGGAGAATTGGGAAAAAATAAAGCAAAAGGAAAAGGGGGGTAATAAAACTGTCCTGTCAGGTGTGCCGCAAGCGTTGCCATCGTTAATCAAGGCCTTTAGAATTCAGGAGAAAGCTCATAATGTAGGTTTTGATTGGGATGAAGCTTCTGATTCTTGGCAAAAAGTAAAAGAAGAAATTTTGGAATTTGAAACGGAAATTGAACATATGAATAAAGAACGTGCTGAAAACGAATTAGGGGATATTCTGTTCAGTTTGGTTAATATGGCACGTCTTTATAAAATTAATCCAGATAATGCCTTAGAAAAAAGCAATCAAAAATTCATCAAACGTTTCAATTATATTGAAGCGGTCGCAAACAAACAAAATCGTAAATTGGAAGATTTGTCATTGGAAGAGATGGATAGTTTGTGGAATCAGGCTAAAAGTATATGATATTGTGCAGGTGAAAACGCGGTTTTTTAATAATAAGGTTGCAATATGGCATTTTATTGCCGTATTGACAATGTGTGTGTGGGGTACTACATTTATTTCTACAAAAGTTCTGTTGCAATATGGGTTGTCGCCGGCAGATATTTTTTTGTTGCGGTTCTTGCAGGCATATGTAGGTATATTGTTTGTTTCACATAGTAGACTCTGGTGTGGAAGATTGCAGGATGAGCTGTTGATGTTAACTTTGGGCGTGTGTGGAGGGTCCTTGTATTTTTTAACGGAGAATACGGCTCTACGATATACATTGGCAGGAAATGTTTCATTGGAAGTTTGTACGGCTCCTCTGATAACAGCACTTTTAGCATCGTTAATAAGAAAGGAACGATTGGGATGGAGATTGTGGTGTGGGTCAGTGATTGCACTGGCAGGAGTCAGTTTGATTGTTGTGCAATCTAATGTGACTTTTCATTTTAATATCGTTGGAGATCTTTTAGCAATAAGTGCAGCTATATTATGGTCTGTTTATCAATTGTTGACGAATCCGATGACAGAGAAGTATGGAATATTGTTTACCACAAGGAAGGTGTTCGGTTATGGCATCCTGACCATCTTGCTTTATATGTTTTTTGCCGGTTCTTCTGTTCCTCAATGGGCTGATTTGTGTAGTTCAATAGTAATAGGTAATTTACTTTATTTGGGAATTATAGCATCACTTGTCTGTTTTATGACTTGGAATAAGGTAATGCGCCGTATAGGTTCGGTGAATTCTGCAAACTATATTTATTTGAATCCTGTTGTAACGGTTTGTTTTTCTAGCATAATTTTACATGAGCCTATTACATTGTCTACTATTATGGGAGGAGCAGCTATAATTGGCGGGGTTTATCTTACGCAGTATTCCCCAAAAAAGTTCGTTAAGAATAAAAAAGAACAAATAAATTTTTTTATTTAAATTCGAAATTGTATATTTGCGATATACTAATACAAAAAACGCAATAATCATTTTAAGAGTGAGACTCCGAGCCTATTTCATCTCTATTTGTATAGAGTGATAAAACGGGTCAATTTTATACAAAATCATTATCTCTTTTCATCTAATCCTTGTGTGTCATTCGTTGTTTGAAACGAGTGGCACACTAATTTTTTATTAAGAGCTTAATGAATGAGGAAGGGAAGCCGTCTGGAAATTATTGGAAGCCTTGTAAAAAAAATAAAGTCGGATTTTGTGGTGAGATAAATGTAAGTTTGTGCGAACCAATGGGGAGTATAAATGTTTTTATTATTCCCATATAACAAGAGGCTGCATATAGTTCATGCAGCCTCTTGTTATATGGGAATAAATTTTATTATAAGATTGATATTTTACGTACTATGTTTCCTATTTTTAGGATATAGCAACTTTTTGATAAGTGACCTAACGAAATGGTCTTGTCTGACGAATCTATTTTATAACTTGCAATTTTTACTCCTGTGATGTTATAAATCTCCAGAATCTTTCCAGAGGCATTACTTATCCGAACATTGCTTCCATTTACGTTAATAGTTATTTGCAGGTTTTCAGTTATTGCATTTTCATCCGCAATGGTTGTTGCAAAAGTAGACATCCCTCCGCACGTAAATAATAGTAATGATGTTAATATGATGTGCTTTATTGTAACCATAGGCTGAAGCTTTTTGGCAAATATACACTTTTTCTGTGTTTGTTGGAGTGAATTCAAGTCAAATCTATTTTTTTTGTTGTGTTTTTTAACATTTCTTGTGCAATAATCGTGGGGTCATTCAGTTTCTACTTCTTCTTTTTTGCTTATAGTAAATTTTTTCAGGTCATACATGGATCCATTATAAACATTAAAGTCTACTTTTCCGTTGATTCCAGGAAGTGAACCATAATCCGTATGTTGCCAGAACTTCCATTTCCCCTTGTATTTTAGTTCTTTTACGTAGTAGTGCGCAATCCAATACGGGTAGTCATTGAAATCTTTGTCTGAGAGATATTGTAACTTAAATTTGTAATTTGTATATATAATGGGTTTGACACCATATTTTTTTTCAACTGTGTGCAGCCAAGTTAGGGCAGCTTTTTTTAGTTGTGCTGCAGTGAGATTACCTTTTTCTTCTATATCTAAGACAGGAGGCAAATCTCCTGGTTCCAAATGAACTTGTTTCAAGAAATATTTGGCTTGTAATAGGGCTGGTGTGTTAGGTTTAAAGTAGTGGTATGCCCCTCTAATAAAGCCGTTTTCGCGTGCATTATAAAAATTATCATTGAAATTTTCATCGAGAAAATCGGCTCCTTCTGTTGCTTTGATAATAATGAATCGAATAGGGTTGTCGCCTATTGTAGCAGATTGAAGCTTGGTCCAATTGATTTCACCTTGGTGATGGCTAATGTCAATACCTTGTATGGAATATTCATTTGGATAAGATGCATCACCATAGAAAGCCTGCCATCGTAAGCCAAACTGTCCTACGAAGAAATAATAAAAAATTGCTGCATAAATAGCGGCAATTAGGATTCCGCCTATGCCCAATGCCCATGAGGGAGCTTTGCGTAATAGCTTTTTCAGTCTGTTTTTGGGAGGGCGTTTATTGTTGTTGCTTCTTTTTGCCATAAAGGAGCGAAAGTAAAGTAGAGGATAAGTTTCAAAACAAACCAATGATATTTTCTTTATTTAGAAAATATCATTGGCTCTATATCAATATGGAGACAAAATATTATTTACCTTGTTCCAATTTTAGTGTCATTGTGCATTGGTCGCATACTTCGGCCGGTCCAAAATATTGAATAGGTCCAGGATAAACGAAGCAAGTTTGGCGTGCCCATTCATCACGGTTTGCAGCAAAAGTTTTGAAAGGTGCTCCGTCTAATTTTACCAATGCCTTGCGGATTACAGGTTTCATTTTACCGTTACGGCGTTCCATGTTCATCATCATGGTAATAGGTACACCGCCAGCAACCCATTCTTCAGCAGGGGCTGTGGTATTCTTGACGATAGCCATATATCCTGTTTTACCGTTTGCAACCAACTGGGCGGCGCTTGAACCTAATGCATAACAATAATCTGCATCATAGTTTGAGGGAGCTGCGCAGCGTCCTTCGTAACCAAAGAAATGATGTTGAGCTGCAAATTTGCCATTGAATTTACCTTCAGCTTTCCACTCTTGTAATTTTTTCGCAACCATTTCGGAAAGTAATTTTTCTGTTTCGATTAATGAAACTTGTACGTTTCCGTGTGGGTCACGCTCCATGGTAAGTTGTTTGGCAACACCTTCGGGAAGAGACTCGTAAATGGCAGCATTTTCTTTTGAAAGTTTACCCAGAATCCATTGACGTTGTTCATCTGCTGCTATATTGGTTGCTTCAGGAGTTGCTAACAGGTCGTTTAATTCTGCAATAAGACGTTTCATGGCAGGAATAAACTCAATAAGTCCTTCAGGAATCAGAACTGTACCAAAATTATTTCCGTCAGCAGCACGTTGAGCTACAACATTGGCTATATAGGTTACAATGTCGTCCAAAGTTTGGTTTTTGGCTTCAACCTCTTCGCTGACGATACATATGTTGGGCTGACATTGTAGTGCACATTCCAATGCAATGTGAGATGCTGAACGTCCCATCAATTTGATGAAGTGCCAATATTTGCGTGCTGAATTAGCGTCACGTTGTATGTTTCCGATTACTTCTGCGTAGGTTTTGCAAGCCGTGTCAAATCCGAAACTGGTTTCTATTTGTTCATTTTTCAAGTCACCGTCAATGGTCTTGGGGCAACCGATAACCTGTACGCCGCATTTCTTTGCTGCATAATATTCAGCAAGCACGCATGCGTTTGTATTAGAGTCATCGCCTCCAATGATGACGATAGCATTGATGCCTAATTCGTTTATAATTTTCAGACCGCTTTCAAATTGATCAACTTCTTCAAGTTTAGTACGGCCAGAACCAATCATGTCGAAACCACCGGTGTTACGATATTCATTAATCAATTCATCGGTCATTTCGATATATTTATGGTTTACAAGGCCACCAGGTCCCATAAGAAAGCCATAGAGCTTGTTTTGGGGATTTTGTTTTTTGAGTTCATCATACAATCCGCAAATTACGTTGTGGCCGCCAGGTGCTTGACCGCCAGAAAGGATCACACCGATATTAATTGGTGCGTATTCTTTCTTTTCATCTGTCGGAACAAATTCAACAATAGGCATTCCGTATGTATTAGGGAAGAGTTTCTTTATTTCTTCCTGATCTCCTACACTTTGTGTGGGGGCACCTTCTTTAATTGTAACGTTACCGCGCAAGCCTTTGGGTAATTTGGGCTGGTAGGCAGCACGAGCACATTGTAAAGCACTCTTTTTCATGTTTTCTTTGGGTTTTAAGTTTGTATTATATCAATGCAAAGTTACTTATTTCTGGCGTATTATACAAAAAAATGATTTAAAATGAAACTGTAGTTCTTTCTGAATCTTTTTTTTCTGACATTTTATTTGATACGCTGATAATCAGATCCATGTTTATGTCATGTTCGGAAACTGGAATTTCATTTACAAGCTGGTACGGGAAACATATTCCGACTTTGTAGCATTGGGGATATTTTCTGAGAAAACGGTCATAGAAGCCTTTTCCACGTCCTAAACGGTGACCGGCATGATCAAATGCCAATCCCGGAACTATAATTAAGTCTAAATCAGGCCAAACCGATTGAATTTTTCCACGTGGCTCTTTTATTTGATATGGTGTTTTTTCAGAATCGGTGGTGAATCCTTTTTCTGGCGAATATAAGTGTGGTATGATGGTCTCCGCATCTATTATTTTAGGAAACCAAAATTTTTTGGAAATCGCAGATGGGTCAAATATAATGGACGTTATGTTTGCTTCGTCGGGGAGTGCAGCATATAGCATGATATGTCGGGCCTGTTGGTATATTGGCATTTGAAGAATTTTAGCCTTTATTTCAGCAGACCACATATCACGTTCTTTTTCAAGCGTTTTTTTGTATGTTTCTCTTATAATTTTTCGGATTTGTGCTTTCTGTAGCATAGTAGGGGAGTTTGAAAATTCGTGAGCATATTAACGCTATATGTTTATCCGTTTGTTGAAACCCAAATATGAATTTTCCTTCCGTACGTGTCAATTTGGGGAATGCTGAACCTTGATGCAAAATTTTTATGGCTTCAAGCATTGCAGGATCTGATAAGTTGTCGTATTGTATGGCTGATTGCTCGTCCATGATATTATCGATAATGTTTCCGTATATGAAACGGGTGAATAGTTTTTGAGACTTTTTTAGCATTAAATTCCGACGCTTAAGTCCATTGCTTGATCCGAACCATGCAAATTGTTCTAAGATATTCTGTTTATCCAGATAATTTACGAGTTCGTTTAGATTCTGATGCTGCATAAGTTCTTTTCGATTCTTATCACTATAAACATATGCAAATTCTTGTAGCAGATTTAGTGTATATGCTTGTTTAAAGTAGGGAGTCATTCCTATTGTATCACGTGGGATAAATATGTCGGGAATGATTCCACCACCACCAAAAACTTTTCTACCGAGTCTGGTTTTGTATGCTTTTCCGCTTGTCTTTATGCTATCTTTATAAAAGTATTCACCGTGTTCTGCTCTTAAAAACAGGTCGTTTTCATATTGTTCTTCGTCTCCTTGCGAGTATGGTTTCTGTACGCATCTTCCTGAAGGTGTATAGTAGCGTGCAATCGTAAGTCTGAGCATACTACCATCGGCAAATTGTATAGGTTCTTGTACAAGCCCTTTTCCAAAAGTGCGTCGCCCGATGATTGTTCCTCTATCATTGTCTTGAATTGCTCCGGAGAATATTTCGCTTGCTGATGCAGACGCTTCATCTACCAATACTACTAACGGCAAATTCTGGTAAGCTCCTCTTCCATCACTTTTATAATCTTGTCGGGGTGATCTTCTACCTTGAGTATATACTATAAGCCTGTCTTTAGGGAGAAATTCCATAGCCATGCGAATTGCAGGATCAAGATAGCCACCTAAATTACCTCTTAAATCTATAATAAGACCTTTGAATCCTTGTCTGTGCAAATTGGCTAAGGCTGCTAAAAATTCAGAATACGTGGTTTCTGCAAAACTATTGACTTTGATATAACCGGTTGTTTCATCTGCCATATAAGCAGCTGTGACACTGTTGATTGGAACATCATTCCGAGTGATGGAAAATGTTAGTTTTTTCTGTATTGCAGGGCGGTATATTTCTAATTCTATTTTTGAATCCTTGGGACCTTTCAGAAGTTTGTAGGTTGAATCTATGGAAACATTTTTCCCAATATATGCCTTTTTGTTGATACCAATTATTCTGTCCCCAGCTTTAATGCCAACACTTTCAGAAGGCCCACCGTTGATTACACGAACAACTCTCACAGAATCCTGATAGATAAAGAATTGTATGCCAATGCCTGAAAAACTTCCTTTTAGGTCTTGCATGGAGGCTTCTACATCTTTTGCGGAAACATATGTAGAGTGAGGATCTAATTCTTTCAGGATTTGTGGCATGGCCTTTTCTACCAGATCTGACATATTGACAGGATCAACGTATTGATCATCAATGATATGCAATAAGTCATTTAATTTATTGCTGGAAGTATTGATGATGCTTAGTCGATTGCCGGCATAGTGATTTGCATAAAAGTTGCCAATCAGTATGCCTAAGACAATTCCCAGTGAAAGGACTAAAGGTATAAATCGGGGGGACGTAATTCTGTTCATCTTTTGGACAATAATGTACGCTTAAAGGCTATTTTGAAGTTTTTATATCTATATACTCAACATTGATTCCTGCACGTTTCAGCAAATCAATACCATCTGAAAGACGGTAAGGTTCGCTGTAAATAACTCTTTTTATTCCTGCTTGAATGATTAGTTTTGCACATTCTATGCATGGTGCAGCTGTTACATATAACGTCGCACCGTCTGAATTATTTCCAGATCGTGCAATTTTTGTTATAGCGTTTGCTTCCGCGTGTAAAACATATGGTTTGGTGACACCATTTGAATCTTCACAGATATTTTCGAATCCCGATGGAGTTCCGTTGTATCCATCACTGATTATCATTTTGTCTTTTACAATAAGAGCTCCGACTTTTCTGCGTGTGCAGTAGGAATTTTCTGCCCAAATTGATGCCATCTTTAAATATCTATAATCAAGTATCTTTTGTTTATCCATGGGATATGCCGTTTCTTTTTAGTAATGCTTGTATATTGGGAGTTCGTTTTTTAAAAGCTACGTATAAGTCCATTGGATCTTTGGTTCCTCCTTGGCTGAGAATTTCATTTCTGAACTTTTGTGCAATTTCAGGATTGAATATTCCATATTCTTTGAAGCTTTCAAAGGCATCTGCGTCAAGAACTTCTGCCCATTTGTAACTATAATATCCTGCAGCATAACCGCCAGACATGATATGGCTGAATTGCAGCCCCATGCAGTATTTGGGTATATGCGGTAGCAATTTGACCTGTTTGGTTGCTTCCTGCTCTAATTGTTCTAAATCGCAAATTGGGGAAATGCTTGTATAGTAGGCCATGTCTATCAAGGCATAAGAAACTTGTTTGATGCATGCGTACGCCACATTATAATTCCGGCTTTCTGTGATTTTTTCTATTAAGTCATCTGGTATACATTCTCCTGTTTGATAATGGTATGCAAATGTTTTCAAAAAATCTTTTTCTGTGGCATAGTTTTCCATAAGTTGCGACGGCAGTTCAACAAAGTCCCACAGAACGTGTGTTCCACTTAAGGATTTGTAATGTGTATTAGAAAATATGCCATGCAGAGCATGACCGAATTCATGTAAAAGCGTTTCTAATTCATTAAAAGTCAATAGGGAAGGAACGCTCTCTGTTTCTCGCGTAAAGTTTGTTGTAATGGAAACATGAGGTCGATGGTTGTTCCCGTTTTTGTCAATGTATTGTTCCTTAAAGTTGGTCATCCATGCACCTCCTTGTTTTCCTTCGCGTGAAAAGAGATCCATGTACAATATTGCAAGAAATGAACCATCCTTATCATAAATTTCAAATGTTTTTACATCTTCATGATAGGTCGGAATTTCCTTATTCTCTTTAAATGTAATGCCATAAAGCGTGTTTGCCAGTTTAAATACTCCTTTGATTACATTATTCAACTTAAAGTAGGGACGTAAGTCTTCGTCATCAAAGTTAAAACGTTCTTGTTTTAGTTTATTTGCGTAAAAATTGAAATCCCACGCTTGTAATTCAAAATCGTTGCCTTCTTTTTCTTGAGCGTATTTTTTGATTTTATCAACCTCTTCATGTGCCTTATCTATGTAGGCATTAATTAATTCGTTTAGAAGTTTGTGCACATGTGAGGTCTTTGCGGCCATCCTTTTTGTTAAAGCATATTCAGCATAATTTTTGTACCCTAGCAGATTGGCCAATTGCCGACGTAGATCTGTAATACGAGTTACAATACCATAATTGTTAGAATTATTTTCTTTCGAACAACGGAATGCATAGGCTTTATATATTTTTTCGCGTAGGTCTCTGTTTTGGGCGTGTGTGATGAATGGGATATAACTGGGAGCTTTTAGTGTAAATACCCAACCTTTTAGCCCTTTTTTTTGTGCGCATTGTGAGGCTTGTTCAATCTGCGACTGAGGGAGACCTGCCAAATCTTCTTCTTTTTCTATTTGTAAGGTGTAGGCATTGGTTTCTGCCAAAAGATTTTGAGAAAATTCAATAGTTAACTTGGATAGTTCAGATACAATCTGTTTGTATTCCTCTTTTTTTTCAGCCTTTAAATGGGCACCGTTCCGTATGAAGTTTTCGTAAGTTTTTTTCAAAAGTTGAAAATCTTCACCCTTTATATTATTACGATGGTCCCAAACGTACTGAATCTTGTTGAAAAGTTTTTCATTATGTAGAATTTCAGAATTATGTTCAGAAAGAATAGGAGATATTTTTTCTGCAAGTTCATCCATTTCTGGACAACTTTCAGCCTCTAAAATATTGAAAAATATAGTAGAAACTGTGTCCAAGAGGTTACCACTATTTTCGAGCGCCAAAATAGTATTAATAAATGATGGCGTTTCTTCCTGATTTATAATTCTTTCTATTTCTAAATTCTCTTTTTCAATACCTTTTTCAAAAGCCTCTTGATAGTCCTGTATGCCAATATTGTTAAGGGGGAATGTTTCAAATGGAGTATTCAATGGCTGAAAAAAAGGATTTAGATGGCTCATAATTTCGTGTGTGAGTTTGTTACTAAGAAAGTCTATGCAAAGTTACATTTTTTTCTGTATGGTATGTCTTTATCGTCTTTTTTCAGATATAAAAAACATAAAAAGGTCAAGGACTTTTGTCTTTAAAAGCGTATTTCTTTATTTTGTATTCCTGTAAGCAAATCTGCGACAATAAAAGTGCTTCCTCCTACAAAAATAAAATCTGCAGGGGATGCATCTTTAATGCATTGATTGATAGCTGTAGCAACGTTTGGAAATGTACACCCAGATAAATGAAATTTATAGGCTATTTTTGCAAGTTCTTGTTCGTTTAGAGCACGTTTTACAGAGGCTTTTGTAAAATAAAATTCTGCATTTTGGGGCATAAGTGAAAGAACTGCTGATATGTCTTTATCATTTACCATGCCGAATACAATACGTAATTTTCCTGAGTCTATTTTTTTTAATCTTTTAGATAGATATTTCCAGCCGCCTTCGTTATGGCCTGTATCGCAAACTATAGTTGGTTTTTTATGTAGAATTTGCCAACGTCCTTGTAGTCCTGTTAATTTGCATACATTTGCGAATCCACGTTGAATATCTTCTTTCTTGATGTGGTAACCTATTTGTTGCAATTTGAATATGGCTGTCAAAATTGTATTGGTGTTTACAACTTGGTAATCACCAGCAAGTTCGCCGTCAATTTTTCCCCAAATAGTTGTCTGATAGGTGATCCCTCCAGTTTCATTTTTATGATAGGAAGAAATGTTTTCTTGTTCTTGGGCATATATGATAGGTGCACCAACCTCATCTGCTTTATTTTGAAAAACTTTCCGTGTTTCTGATACATATTCTCCTATAATTACAGGGATGTTTTTTTTGATTATTCCTGCTTTTTCAGATGCTATTTTTGTAAGCGTATCACCCAGTAAAGCCATATGGTCAAAACTGATGTTGGTAATGATGCTAAGATCTGGTGATATGATGTTTGTGCAATCTAGTCGTCCTCCTAATCCTACTTCAATGACCGCTACATCCACTTGCTCTTTTTTGAAGTAAGCAAAGGCCATGGCTGTGGTTAATTCGAAAAAAGATGGATGTAAAGGTTCAAAAAATGGTTTTTCATTTTCAACGAAATCAATTACGTATTTTTCGGAGACTGGAATTCCGTTTACTCTAATACGCTCACGAAAGTCAATAAGGTGAGGAGAAGTATATAAACCTACCTTATATCCGGCTTCTTGTAGAATGGCTGCGAGTGTGTGGGCACATGATCCCTTTCCGTTTGTACCCGCAATATGTATAGTATGGTATGATTTGTGTGGAAAATTAAAATGCTTGTCAAATAAATTTGTATTTGACAAGCCTTCTTTATACGCACCGGTTCCGACATTTTGAAATAGCGGAGTGGCGTTGATTAAATATTGAATGGTTTCTTCGTATGTCATTTTTCAAAATATGAGCGGAATTTTTCGAAAATAGTCTTTTTTACGGACTCATTTGATTTTACATTCTCGCTATTGCGTATTTCTTCAAAAAGTTTTCTTTCTTTATCGTTTATTTTTTCGGGTATATATACGCTTATGTTTATGACTAAATCACCTTTTCCATATCCATACCCCTGAATAGCAGGAATTCCTTTACCGCGAAGTCGAAGAACCTTTCCTGGTTGTGTTCCTGGGGCAATTTTTATCTTGACTTTTCCATCAACCGTCGGAATTTCTATATCATCACCTAAAACGGCTTGGGGAACAGTTAATAATAAATTATATATTAAGTCGTTTTCGTCGCGTATAAAAATTTTTGATGGCTCTTCTTCAATGAGAATTTGGATATCACCCGGTATGCCATTATGTTTTGCGGCATTTCCTTTTCCCGGAACATTAACCATCATTCCATCTGCTACACCTGCAGGAATTTTTGCTTCAATTATTTCTTCTCCACTTACAACACCTTCTCCATGGCATTTGTGGCATTTATGTTTGATGATGGTTCCTTCTCCATTACATGTCGGACATGGTTGTTGGGTTTGCATCATTCCAAAAATGCTCCGTTGGGTACGGATTACATATCCACGCCCATTACACGTTGAGCACGTTTCAGGAGAGGTCCCTTTTTCACATCCCGATCCTTTACATTCATCGCATATAATATCCTTGCGAACTTTGAATTTTTTTGTAACGCCGTTCATGACGTCATTCAAGTTCACTTTAACTTTTAAGCGTAAATCAGATCCACGATATTGGCGTGTTTGGTTTTCTGCTGAATTGAACCCTCCGAATCCATGACGGCCTCCGAAAATATCTCCAAACATGGAGAATATATCGTCCATGTTCATGCCTTGACCATTGAATCCTCCGAATCCACCAGCACCACCGTTGACTCCAGCCTTACCAAATTGGTCATATCTGCTTCGTTTTTCTGGGTCACGAAGAACGTCATATGCTTCGGCTGCTTGCTTGAATTTTTCTTCAGCTTCTTTGTCTCCGGGGTTACGGTCCGGATGATATTTAATGGCCATTTTTTTATAGGCCCGTTTTATTTCATCTTCGCTGGCAGTGCGTTCAACGCCAAGAATTTGGTAATAATCTAAATCCATGTGTTAGAGGTAATAATTCTGTTGTATATTTATTGTGCCACTACAACTTTTGCATGTCTAATCACCTTGTTGTTTAAGGTGTAGCCGGTTTGTGTGCAATCTATTACCAAACCTTTTTGCGAGTCTTCAGTTGCTGGAATCAAGGCAATGGCTTCATGAAAGTCTGTATCGAATTCTTTTCCGATTGCATCTATTTTTTGTAGTCCTTGACCGGATAGAGTTTTTTCCAGCTTGGAAATGATCAGGTTAACTCCTTCTTTTAGAGTCTCTATATTATCTGTTTTTTCAAAGTTGTCTGCGGCACGTTCTAAATCATCCATAATGGGGAGTAGGGCTGAAATGACTTTTTCTCCTCCATTTAGAATGAGTTCACTTTTTTCTTTTATGGTACGTTTCCTGTAATTGTCAAATTCTGCGGCTTGGCGAAGGAGTTGATCTTTCAGTTGCTCAATTTTTTCTTCGGCCTTTGCAAGCGGATCTTCATGTTCGGTATTTTCCGACTCTGTTGTCGCATTTTCTTCTTGACTTTTGTTGATCTCTTCTGAATTTACCGGTTCGCCATTATTTTGCTTGTCGGCTTCGTTTTCTTGAATATTTATTTTCTGTTCGTCCATCTTTTTTTGATTTATAGTTTATCTATAAATATCTCATGCAAAACTTATGCCATTTTTCTAATTAATTTCTTCATTATATAGTTCTGCTCTGAGCGCTTTGATTTTTTCATCATGCATGTAGTCTTCGTAAGTCATGAGCTTATCTATGATACCGTTGGGAGTTAATTCAATTATACGATTAGCTATGGTATTAATAAATTCATGGTCATGACTAGCAAACAGAATGTTGCCTTTAAATAATTTCAGGTTGTTGTTGAACGCTTGAATACTTTCCATGTCCAAATGATTTGTCGGCGTATCCAAAATCAGACAGTTCGCATTTTTCAGCTGCATACGTGCAATCATGCAACGCATTTTTTCTCCTCCGGAAAGAACATTTACTTTTTTCAGTACATCTTCATCCTTAAAGAGCATTCTTCCTAAAAATGATTTAAAGTATACGGTGTTGCCTTCTCCAAACTGGCTGAGCCAATCTAGCATGTTCAAGTCGCAATCAAAAAAAGAGGTGTTATCCAAAGGCAAATAGGCTGTGGTTATGGTAACTCCCCAATTAAATTCACCCGCAGCAGGTTGTGCATTGCCGTTTAGAATTTCAAAGAGAGCCGTCATGGCACGCGGATTATGGCTGAGGAACACGATTTTTTCGTCTTTTTCTACATTGAAATTCAGATCCTTAAAAAGAACTTGTCCATCAGCTGTAACTGCTTTTAGATCTTTTACTTCTAGGATTTGATTACCCGGCTCTCTGTCCATTTGGAAAATAATGCCCGGATATTTGCGTGTAGAAGGCTTGATTTCGTCAACATTAAGCTTTTCAAGCATCTTCTTACGGCTGGTTGTTTGTTTGCTTTTAGCTGCATTAGCAGAGAACCGGCGAATAAATTCTTCCAGTTCTTTGCGCTTTTCTTCATTCTTTTGTCTTTGATTCTGTGCTTGTCTTAGGGCTAATTGACTTGATTGATACCAGAAACTGTAGTTTCCGGCAAACAAGGTAACCTTTCCGTAATCTATATCAACTGTATGCGTGCAAATTTCATCCAAGAAATGGCGGTCGTGGCTGACTACAAGTACAGTGTGTTCAAAGTTAGCCAAATATTCTTCTAGCCATTCTACGGTTTCCAGGTCAAGGTCGTTTGTGGGCTCATCCAGCAACAGGTTGTCGGGTTCGCCAAACAGGGCTTGAGCCAACATGACTCTAACCTTTTCTTTACCGGACAATTCGCTCATTAGGGTTTGATGCTTCGCATCCTTTATTCCTAAACCACTGAGAAGGATTGCGGCATCGTTTTCTGCAGTATATCCTCCCAAAGAGGCAAATTTGTCTTCAAGTTCTGCCACTTTAATGCCATCTTCGTCAGTGAAATCTTCCTTGGCGTATAAAGCATTGCGTTGTTGCATAATATCCCATAAGATAGTATGCCCTTGTAACACAGTATCTAAGACGGTACAGGTGTCAAATTTGAAATGGTCCTGGCTGAGGACAGAAAGCCGCTCTCCAACGCCAAGTTCAACGGTACCCTTACTGGGTTCCAATTCGCCGGATATGGCTTTCAAAAGGGTTGACTTGCCTGCTCCGTTTGCTCCTATTATGCCATAGATATTTCCTTGTGTAAATTTTAAATTTACATCCTGATATAAGATGTGTTTACCAAATTGAATGGCTAAGTTAGATACTGTAATCATGAATCAATTTTACTTATAAGTGCATAAAACCCTGCAAATTTACAAATAAAAGAATAAATAATATCAGGTTTGAATTTTTTTGTTGAGGTTTAAATTAGGGACTATTACAGAAAAAATCCTTATTAATGATGATTTTTGTGGTCGATTTTTTGTTTTCTTTGTTTGATATTTGGTTGATTCATTATGTTTGTGTAAATTACAAACATGTTTAACCTACAAAAAAGAATTTTGTATGCGAAAGATTTTATTATTCTTCATTTTCTCTTTATTTGCAGTTTTTTCAGTTCAGGCGGATAATAAAGAACCGATAAAATTTAATCAGTTGCCGCAGAGCGCACAGCAGTTGGTGCAAAAATATTTTAGTGGTGAAAAAGTTGTAATGGTCGTAAAAGAAAAAGATTGGCTGGATGTATCTTATGATTTGCAGTTTCAGAGCGGAGGAAAAATTGAATTTGCAAAAAATGGTGTATGGAAAGAAATTCGAATGCGTAATGGCGCCGTTCCTTCCTCGTTGATATCATCTGAAATTAAGGATTTTGTAAAGAAACATTACCCCGATGCCAAAATCGTAAAAATTGAAAAAGACAAATATGAGTATGAAATATTATTGTCCAATAGATATGAGATCAAGTTTGATAAAAATTACAATGTAATTGATATGGATATGGAGTAATATTGTAACTAATAAGCATAAGCGGTCTGTGATAAATATTTACAGACCGCTTATTTTTATGTATGGTTGTGTAGGTTGGAAAAATATTAAAGTCCGAGTTATTTTGTAAAAGGACGGATGCAGAAATAAATGGACGCGACTTTCTTTTTTTATATGATAGAAGAACTGTTGTTTTTGTGCTATTGCGGGAGTCAGATCAATGACTTTTTAGCTAATTCCTTTATTGCAGCTCTTGCCGGTTTTTCCGTACCAGTAGTGGGGAGTGGTTCTTTGGTAGCGACAAAATAGCGTGGAGAGTGATATTGGGGGAGCAAGTCATGTATTTGTTCTCTTGCATGTGGGTTGGTTACCAAGATCTCGCATGGTCCGCAATAGATCAGCACTATTGCCTGTCCGTATTGTTTGTCGTCAATGGAGGTGATAGCAAAATCATGGATACCGAGTTTGTCCATATAAGAAATGAGCAATTGTTCAACTTTTTCTATCTGAATTTTGATACCGCCAGTGCAGATGATGTTGTCAATACGTCCCAGAATACGGAATTTTCCTTCTGCATTTACTTCGGCAATATCATTTGTGACAAGCAGAGGGTTGATTGCCCACGGGCAGGAGATAACAAGACAGTTTTGAGCATTGCTGGCCACCCGTACGCTGGGAAAAGGAGTGTACCATTCACTTTGATTGGGGCCGTTTAATTGACGTAATGCGATATGTGAAAGCGTTTCGGTCATGCCGTATGTACTCCATACGTGACTTGTCGCAGGCCATGATTGTAAAAGTTTGTGCAATTCTGGTTGTATAGCGCCTCCACCGATAATTAAATGCTTTATTTGGCGGAGAAGATGTGCTTGTCTGCCGTTTTCTGTGAGAATTGCATATACTTGTGACGGAACCATGGCTGCAAAGGTTGGGGCTTCAGTTAGTGTTTCCAGAGGACGATTGCTCGGGGGGACAGATATCAGTTGCAACTGGCATACGATGGAGCGTACCACAACCATCTTTCCTGCAATATAATCTAATGGCATACATAGTAAAGCCGTATCACCGGGATGCAAGCCCAGAAAACGACATGTTATTTCTGCGCTGCGGCGCATATTGGCTTTTGATATGTTTATTTCTTTTGGGGTGCCAGTAGAACCAGATGTCTTTACGGAAATATAATCGGTTGGCCTTTCCCATTCGTTCATGAATTCAGATAAAGTCATCTCTTAGGAATCGTTTTAAAACGTATATAACTTTCCATTTGCTAATTTTAGAGGAACTTCGTCAAAGTTTCGAACAAATAGCAATCCTGTTCCCAGTCCCTGTGCCATGGAATATTGGTCGTTTGATTGTAATGCCGTCCATTGAGCAATAGCATTTAATCCAATGTTACTTTCAAGAGCACTGGTTACCCACCATTTTATATTAAGTTTGCGGGCTTCGTTGATCCATTCTTCAGCCCCATAAAAACCACCATGTAATGAAGGCTTTAATACGATATATTGAGGACGTACGTATTGGAGCAGCTCTTTTTTTTCAGATAAAGAATTTACACCAATTAGTTCTTCATCCAAAGCAATAGGAATAGGGGAGTTTTGGCATATTTTTGCTAAATCGTCAAGTTGATTTTGTTTTATTGGTTGCTCAATGCTATGAACATTTAACTGGGCCAATTGTTCAAGTTTCTTCATACATCCATCTCCTGGTTGAAATCCTCCGTTAGCGTCAACTCTGATTTCTACATCAGTTGATGAATATTGTCTTCGGATTTTTTTTACCAATTGCAGTTCATCGTCAAAATCTAGTGCTCCGATTTTTAATTTTATGCATGTGTAGCCTTCTTTCAGCTTTTGTTGCATTCTTTGGTTCATTTCTTCAATGTTTCCCATCCACACCAAGCCGTTGATAGGGATACCACTTTCTGCTTTGCTGAATTTTGTGTGTGGGTAATGATGCCAACTTCCACTATGCAAATGACGCATGGCACTTTCTAATCCCATCAGCATAGAAGGATATGGGCGAAGTTCTTCATATGGAATTTGTTGTGTCATTTCTATTTCGCATGTAAAGCGTTGGAGCAAGGTTAGGTATTCATCTTGCGATAAAGCATCTTGGCTTAAGTCGGGAAGTGGAGCACACTCGCCCCAGCCAATAGTATTGTTATGGCACGCTTTGATCAGATAAATTTGGCGTGTCGTATATACGCCTCTTGAAGTACCGGCCGGCTTTTTAAACTGGAGGCATTCTGGTATAATTTCTATTTCCATGTCGTCTGATTTTTATGGGCGGAATTTGTGATTAAGGCATTTTCTTGAATGTGTCAAAATTGGGAGCACGCTTTTCCAGAAATGCACGTCCGCCTTCCTGTGCCTCATCCGTCATGTAATATAGCATTGTGGCATCACCAGCTAATTCCTGAATACCGGCTTGGCCGTCTAATTCTGCGTTGAGTCCGGCTTTGATCATACGTAATGCCAGAGGAGAAAGTCGCATCATTTCTTCAGACCAGGCCACAACTTCATCTTCAAGTTGGTTTTGTGGTACGACCTTGTTTACCATACCCATTTTTTCGGCTTCTGAAGCAGTATATTGGCGACACATAAACCATATTTCACGAGCTTTTTTTTGTCCTACAATTCGGGCAAGGTAGGATGCGCCAAACCCTGCGTCGAACGAACCTACACGTGGCCCTGTTTGCCCGAATTTGGCATTCTCGGAAGCGATTGTCAGATCGCACATCAAATGCAGCACGTGTCCTCCTCCAATGGCATATCCGTTAACCATTGCAATGACAGGCTTGGGAAGACTGCGAATCTGTTTTTGTACTTCTAATACATTAAGACGCGGAACGCCATCTTCACCGATATATCCTCCACGTCCTTTTACATGCATGTCTCCTCCCGCACAGAATGCTATATCACCTTGTCCCGTGAGTACCACGATTCTGATTTCTGCATGATTCTTGCAATAAGAAAGTGCATCACTTATTTCAGAAACAGTTAATGGAGTAAATGCATTGCGATATCTGGGGCGGTTTATTGTGATTTTGGCGATGCCGTTGTAAAAATCAAATAATATCTCTTGATACGTTTTTATTTCTTTCCAAGTTCTTTCCATGTTGATGATTAATTTATGTGTTATATTATAAAGAATCAGGGGCTTTGTATTGTCCTTTCTCTCCACCTGACAATTTAAATTTTATGGCTTTATGAGGACATGCATGAAAACAGGCAAAGCATGTCAAACAGTTGTGATTCCATTTTGGGTAAGGGGTAAAAGTTATGTTGTTTTGAGGACAAACTTTGGCGCATTGTTTACATTTGGTGCAAAGTTTAGAATCGACCCTAAAAAAAGCATCGTTAATCATGAACTTGTTAAAAAGCCATCGGATTAGTCCAGACTTTAAAAAAGCAAATGATCCTCTAATAACATTTGTCGTGTTTTTTCTTTGGTTTATGATTGCTGTTATTTCGTTTAACCTGTCATGTGCTTGTAAGAGCTTATCATTCTGTATGTCGGAGGTATCAATATCAAACCCCGGTATACCGATATATGTGTTGGGCATGTTCAATGAAAAGATAGCAGAAATTTCAATGTTATGTGTCCTGAGTAATTTTCGAACATGAATATCGCAATATCCAACATCATCACCACAACATAATATAACAAATATATACGATGCGCGTTTTAAGCTAGGTATGATTTTGGGCAAATATTTTTTTATAACAGATGGCATCCCCCAAGCGTGTACAGGAAATATAAGTCCGACAACATTATCGGAAGTAAAATCTGTTATGTCGTGTTGGTTCATATCTAAAGCAGATAGCTGTAAGCTTTTGCTTAAATATGAGGCAATGAGTTTGCTGTTTCCTGTTGCAGAAAAATAAAAAATCATTTTGATAATGGTGCTTGAAAAGTGAAACAGTCAATAAATTGTTTGTGTAGAAGGGGAATAGCCTGTTTAAAGAGACCAAAAACAGAACTTCCGCTCCCACTCATTGAAACATATTCTGCTCCAAGATCATATAATTTTTGCTTTATTGCTGCGATGTGAGGGAATTGGGAAAAAACGCTTTCTTCAAAATCGTTTTTTATGCAGCGCTTCCATTGTGAAATCGGAAGTTTTGTAGCATCGCGTAAGTCTATGTCTGCAGGATGTGCTTTAACAAAAGCGTATGCTTGTGCAGTTGAAACGTGAATTTGGGGCTTTACTAAGATTAAATAATATCCGTTTAAGTCAATTTCTGCCGTTTGAAAAATATTCCCAATTCCCGTTGCATAAACAGGATTTTTGCGGATAAAAAATGGGCAGTCGGCACCGAATGAGGCAATGCGTGTTTCCATTTCATTATCCGATAGTCCCAGTTGAAACATATGGTTGAGTATGATCATCATGGATGCGGCGTCGCTGCTACCTCCTCCCAGTCCTGCACCTACGGGAATTTTTTTGTGTAGGGTAATGTCCAATGGGGGGAGTGAAAATTCGTGCTGCATCTGTTGAAAGACACTAATAACAAGATTTTTTTCAGATGCTCCAGGAATGCTAATTCCATGCGATGTAAAGCAATATGGACATTGGGGCGAATCTATTATTTTTACTTCAAGCGTATCATATAGTGGAATGGGATAAAAGATAGTTTCTAGATTATGATAACCATCAGGTCGTTTACTTGTTATATGTAAACCGATATTAATTTTAGCAGGAGATAGAATTTGCATGTTTTTGTCCGTTCTTGATGAAAATAAAAAAGAGAAGCTGATGAAGCTTCTCTTTTTTGAAGAGCCGAAACCCGGACTCGAACCGGGGACCTATTCATTACGAATGAATTGCTCTACCAACTGAGCCATTTCGGCAACCTTTTTCTTAATTCGGTGCAAAGATATGAAATATTTTCTTTACAGCCAAATTTTAGAAGCTTTTTTATCTATTTGAAATCTCTGTCATTTTTAAGGCACTAATTTTGAATTGTGGCGTTAACTCTGCAGACACTGTATATGAAGCGAATGTTTTTCCTTCATCTGTACGTACAATGTTTTGATCAACAGAGAATTTTACAGAATAGTTGTAACCGTTTGTAACTTTTGTTTTGTTGATTACGAAGTCACTATTAACTATAAATTGCATGGAGGTTATGCTTTCTGGATGCATTTGATCCATTGCTGCAATAACATCCGCTTTTTTAGCATCTTTTTTCTGTAAAAAGTTTGTCATTATGGGGCTGATATTAGCACAAGCAGCAGTTTTATCATTTGTTCCTAGTGCCGTGAAAAATTGAACCATGGTTGAGTGAATAAAGTCTTCCTCTTGTGGTTCAACTTTCTTGTCGTTAATAGTGGTTTGCATTTTTTGTGCTTCTACAATGTATTTGCCATCTGGATGTTCTTCCAAATAGCGTTGGATAGCGTCTGGAGTATTAAGTCGTTTGGCATCCATCCAATCTAAAGAATCAATTTTTGTTTTACATTGCAGCTCATAAGGACTGGACGGGAATTCATTCATAAATTGAATAAAATCATTCTTAGATCCAGAAAGACATATACTCAACCACTTGTCATTTTGAGCTTTTAGAGTATTCATTCGGTTTTGTACATCTGTCTTGTATTTACTATCTGGATAATTTGTTAGGAAATCCTCATAATCACTGATGTTGGTGTCGTTTGTAAGATTTTGGTAGGCCATTTCTTCTTCATCTTGTGCCTGCCATGATAACTGCATATAAATTATGGTTCCCCCTATGATTATGATTATTACTGCAGCTACTATGCCGATAATCCATTTCTTCTTAGACTTTATATCTTGTTTGGGTTCTTCCGAATTAGGATTATATGCACTATTGTCATGGATTGCAGTATGCTCTTTTTCGTTGGACGTGTCTGATGCTTGTTTAAAAGGATAACCGCAATGAGAACATAAATCGCTGTTTAATAGAGAAATTGTTCCACATTCGGGACATCTTTTTATATTCTGTGCAATTTTAATTCCACAACTTGGACAAAATGGTGCATTTTCTGATATTTCACGTCCACATTCAGGACATTTTATTATTGCCATATTTATATTATAGTTTGATGGTTGATTTATGAACGCAAAATTACAAAAAAAGGAAGACATATAGAAAATGTCTTCCTTTTATATTTAAGTATGAATATATTATCCACCAAAATTGTCGTATAATATACTTTCACTTTCGACTCCTAAATCGGTAAGCATATTGACGACGGCATTGGACATGGGGCCTGGGCCACACATATAGTATTCAATGTCTTCAGGAGCATCATGATCTTTTAAATAGGTATTATACATTACCTGATGAACAAATCCTGGTGTATATTTTACGCCAGCGGCATCAGCTGCAGGATCTGGGCGGTCTAAAGCCAAGTGAAATGTAAAATTCGGAAATTCTTTCTCCAATTCTAAGAAATCTTTTAGATAAAAGACTTCATTTAATGCTCGGGCACCATAGAAATATGACATCTTTCGTTTGGTCTCTTTAAGCGTTTTTGTCATATGCATGATTTGAGCGCGCAAAGGTGCCATGCCGGCACCGCCACCAACCCATATCATTTCTTTTTCACTGTTAAAATGGGGATGGAAATCGCCATAAGGACCACTCATGATTACTTTATCACCAGGCTTTAAGGTAAATATATATGATGATGCAATACCCGGCATTACATCTTGGAATCCTGTTTGAGGTTTGGGCTTGAAGGGTGGAGTAGCTATACGCACTGTTAACATGATACGGTCACCTTCAGCTGGATAATTCGCCATGGAGTAAGCACGGATAGTCGGTTCATGATTTTCACATTTTAAATTGAATAAACCGAATTTTTCCCATGCGGGTAAATATTCATCGCCAATCAAAGATTTGTCAATATCTTTGTTATAATCCATTGTATAGGTTGGAATCTTAATTTGAGCATATGATCCTGGAATAAAATCCATATGTTCTCCTTCTGGTAATTTGACGATAAATTCTTTTATAAAGGTTGCTACATTTCTGTTGCTAATTACTTCACATTCCCATTCTTTGACGCCCATTACGCTATCTGGAACATTGATGGATAAGTCACTTTTAACTTTGCATTGGCATCCTAATCGCCAGTGATCCTTTATTTGTTTACGTGTAAAGTGACCTTTTTCGGAATCGAGAATTTCTCCGCCACCAGCAACAACCTGACATTTGCATTGTCCGCAACTTCCTTTTCCACCACAGGCAGAAGGCAGGAATATATTGTTTTCTGACAATGTGGATAACAGACTGTTTCCTTGCTCTACAGAAACTGTGTTTTTACCATTTATGGTAATGTTTACTTTTCCACTTGGCGAAAGATATTTTTTTGCTATGAGCAGGATGATTACTAATAGAAGGATAGTAACCAAAAATACGCCAATACTTGAGATTATAAAATTTATATCCATTGTGATCTATCAATTATATATTTAATCCGGAAAAACACATGAAAGCCATTGCCATTAATCCGACAGTGATAAATGTAATACCTAATCCCTGTAGGGGCTTGGGGACATTGGTATAGGCCATTTTTTCGCGAATTGCCGCTAAACAAACAATTGCCAGCAACCATCCAATGCCGGAACCTAATGCGTAAACGATACAATCACCGATGCCTCCGATATATTGTGAGCTATTAGGATCCATACCAATGCGTTGTTGCATAAAAAGTGAGGCACCCATAATTGCGCAATTTACTGCTATAAGGGGGAGGAATATTCCCAGTGCAGAGTATAGGGATGGTGAAAATCTTTCTACAACCATTTCGACTAATTGAACGATACCGGCAATGACGGCAATAAATAGTATGAACGACAAATATGTCAGGTCTTGTCCTAAAATTCCATCTGCAGAAAGAACTTTCGTTTGTAGAAGATAATCTACAGGTACAGTTACAACCAATACAAATGTTACTGCAATACCTAAACCAAATGCAGTTTTCACGTTTTTGGAAACTGCCAGATAGGAGCACATGCCTAAAAAGAAGGCAAATATCATATTGTCCACGAAAATAGAGCGGACGAACAAGTTTATATAATGTTCCATATTACTTAATATCTAAGGCTGAGGTTTATTATTTGTTATTTTCCTCTTTGTTTATAACTCGATGAACCCAAATAACACAGCCCAGCATAATAAGGGCCATGGCAGGCATGGTCATCATACCATTGTTCATATAGCCTAAATCATAGAATGATTGAGGAACAATTTGAATTCCTAAAATTGTTCCGGCTCCTAGTAATTCTCTGATAAAACCTACAACAACCAAAATCCATGCGTATCCCAAACCATTTCCAATTCCGTCCAAAAAAGACTCCCAAGGGCCATTTTGCATGGCAAAGGCTTCAAGACGACCCATAAGAATACAGTTGGTGATAATAAGACCTACATATACTGACAGTTGTACGCTTACATCATATGCAAAAGCTTTTAGTATCATGCTTACAATTGTAACCAAAGCAGCAACAACTACTAATTGTACAATGATTCGGATACGATTGGGGATTGTTTTGCGAATTAGAGAAATGATTACGTTGGAGAATGCTGTAATAACTGTTACAGAAAGTCCCATGACAATTGCAGGCTCAAGTTGGGATGTGACGGCTAATGCAGAACAAATACCTAAGACTTGAGATATGATTGGATTGTTTAGATTCAAAGGTTCTGCAAAAACGGCTTTATTCTCTTTTGAAAATAATTTGCTCATACTATTACCTCTTAATTATTTTGCTTGAAAAATTGTATATATTGAGTTAAGCAATCGTGTAACATATTATTGACACCATCACTTGTTAATGTGGCACCAGTGATTGCGTCACAACGATTTTCTTCCTTTACTTCAGGGGATTTACCGTCTTTTAGGACTCGGATTCCTATTTTACCCGTCTCATCAAAGATTTGTTTTTTCTCAAATTGCTTTTGAAAACCCTCATATTCTGTAATTCGCGCTCCTAAACCAGCAGTTTCGCTTTCATGGGAGAAATAGGCACCATATATGGTTTTTTTGTCTGCATTCAATGCAATATATCCCCAAAGACCACCCCAGAGACCACGTCCTGTAACAGGTATGACATATTTTGTCTGACCATCCAGATTGCACACATACAGGGGGAGATTTTGATCTGTAATTTCTTTCGTGTTAACTTTGAAACCGTCCTGGTCTTTATTTTCTCCATCTTTAATCACGAGACCTTGTGCATTCACAATTTTGTCTGCCACAATGACTTTTTCATATATGGCTTCAATTTTGTTTTTGTCGACATTGCGTATGTTTAGTGATGATAAGATTTGAGATTTCTTGTCAATCATCACATTCTTGTCACTTTGAGGTTGTAACGTCTTGCTTACAAAAGCTAGTAAGAACGCAACAACAATGACTAGAATAACAGAATAGAATATCGTGTAGGTGTTACTATTCGTGTTTAATCCCTTTTTGATTTCTTCAAATTCTGATGATGGAGCTCCACACAATGGACATTTTTCTGGTGCATTTGTGCCTTTGTGGACATAGCCACAAACTTTACATTTATACTCTTTTGTAGCCATATATTTATTTGCTTTTAATGCGTTTTAAACGTTTGGAAATATTGTTTTGAACCACACAATAATCAATGAGTGGAGCAAATGCATTCATTAACAAAATAGCAAGCATCATTCCTTCTGGGTAGCCGGGATTCATTACTCGAACCATAATGGCAACAACTCCAATTAGGAATCCGTAGATATATTTTCCGGTTTCAGTACGTGCGCTGGTAACAGGGTCGGTCGCCATAAATACAGCACCGAAACAGAAGCCTCCTAATATCAAATGCTGATACCATGGCATCATAGCCACTGCATTTTGTGGATCACCTATTTTATTGAATAAAAATGCGGTTAGTGCACCTCCAACAAAAACACTTATCATGGTTTTCCAGCTGGCAATTCCTGTCCATAATAAGATAACAGCTCCGATTGCTATGGCAATAACGCTGGTTTCGCCAATACTTCCAGGAATTAGACCTATGAATTGATCCCATAAGCTAGTGTTTATGTTTACGTTGGTGGCAGCTTGTCCTAAGGGGGTTGCACACGTTATGCCGTCTGCCATGTCTTTACCTAAGCCTAATATGCTGTTTGATGAAACCCAGACGGCGTCGCCGCTCATTTTTGTCGGATATGAAAAAAACAAGAAGGCACGCGCTACAATCGCCACGTTTAGGAAGTTCATACCTGTTCCGCCGAAAATTTCTTTTGCAAAGATTACGGCAAACGCGGTAGCAATGGCCAGCATCCATAATGGGCATCCAATCGGAATAATCAGAGGGATAATTAGACCGGTAACTAGGAATCCTTCCTGAATCTCTTCTCCTTTCCATTGGGCTACAATAAATTCTATGCCGAGTCCAACCACATAGGATACTATAATTTTCGGAAGAACGGCTAAAAAACCATAACCAAACAACTCTGCAAAATTTGCCTCTTCAAGGATTCCATTTAATTTAAAATGTTGGTATCCAACATTATACATTCCGAATAATAAAGCAGGAATTAAAGCTATTACGACAAAAGACATGATTCGTTTGGAATCAATGGAATCATGTATGTTTACTCCTGTTTTTGACGTGCTATTCGGTACAAATAAAAAGGTTTCCATGCCTTCGTAGAAGGAATGAAAGGCTTGAAATTTTCCTCCTTTTTCGAATTTGGGCTTTATCTTATTTAGATAATTTCTCAGTGAGTTCATATTTAAGATTTTATAAATTGCGAAATATATTATGCCATCTCTTTGCGTAAAATATCTAAACCTTCACGCACTATTCTTTGCAGTTCAAGCTTAGATGAGTCAATGAATTCAGCAACCGCAAAATCTTCTGGAGAAATTTCGTAGATGCCTAACGCTTCCATTTTATCTATGTCTCTAGTAATAATAGCTTTAATAAGGTAGCCGGCATATATGTCCATAGGAAATACACGGTCGTATTCACCGCTCATTATCATATGTCGTTTGCCACCTTTTATGCGGGCATCTAAATCGTATGTTTTGGATTTCGGAAAGAGCCAGCTGAAATAACTTCTGCTGCTTGAAAATTGGTTGAATCTTGGCATGATCCATCCTAAAGTTTCATTAATGTTGTCCCCTTCGGGAATCACTGTTATTTCTGTAGAATAGGCTCCGACAAAATCGTTTAGGTTACACTGTTGTCCAACTAATGGATTGCCGTTTATTATTCGGATATGCTCCGTTTGTTTTAATTGTGAGTTTACGATGTCCGATATTGAGGCCCCAACTATCATTGATACGTAGTGCGGATTCTTGATTATGCTTCCAGCAACCGCTATGGTTCGATTGAAATCAATAGTACCTTTACGAATCAGTCGTCCGATAAAGATAACGACGTCAGGAGTTACTGTCCATACAATTTCGCCTTTATTTATTGGGGAGATATGGTTGATATGTACGCTTACGTTTCCTGCAGGATTAGGTCCGTTGAAAATTGTCGTTTCAACATTTTTTAGTTGGCTCAAAGACGAGCTACTTTGTTCTTTTGAGATTCCTAAATAGACTTTACTCAACTTAGATAATACTGTCAGACCAGTTTGGAAGTCTTCCTCTTGTCCTTGAACAACATAAGTAAAATCTGCAGCCAAAGGCATTTTGTTAAATGCTGAAACAAAGATAGCCTTGGGGGTTGTTTGTGGATCTGCTACAATGTCATACGGACGTTGTCTAATGAAACCAAAGATTCCGCTTTCACAGAGTAAATCTAAAATTGAATCTTTGGTCGCTGCAGCAAGATCAAAAGTTTTAAATTGTCGATAATCGTCTTTCTCGTCTGATGCAATTTGTACAGATATGAGTTTTCGACGTTCTCCTCGTTCTATTTTAACAATTGTCCCGCTTACCGGTGAAACATATTTTACAGACGGGCTTAGCTTGTTTATGAACAAGGAATCACCGGCTTTAACCTTGTCTCCTTCTTTTACTGTAAGTTTTGGCTTGAGCCCGATGAAATCCGTTGGCCGAATACCATAAATTGAGGATCTTTTCAGATTTTCTGTTTGTGGTATAGCCTCACCAGCGAGCTTAAGGTCCAGACCTTTACGTAATCTGATCTCTTTTATCATAAAAATATATAAGATGAATTAATATAAAAATATATTGCAAATATAACCAGAACTCATGAGATTTCAACATAATCTGAAAAAATTAAGTGCTGATATTTGAAATAAGAACTAAATTATTATGTTTGTTACGACTTTAAATAGCTCTATATGATCAGAATCATTATTAGGGGCTTTGAGGATACATGTATTGAAAAAGCCACCCCAGTAAGGATTTTATATCGTTTGGGTGGCTTTTTCTATTTAAAGTTTTTTCTTTTTGAAATTTGGCTCGAAAATTTTAACAAAGGATTTTGGGATAGGGGTCTCAAAACTTAGTGGCTCACCTGTAATAGGGTGATAAAAATTTAATCTAAAAGCATGTAAACATAACCGTTTTATGGGGTCATTTCCATCTCCATATTTAATGTCACCACAAACTGGATGCCCCATATCAAGACAATGTACACGTATTTGGTTCTTACGTCCTGTTTCTAGTTTAAATTCAACTAATGAAAAGTGTTCATTGGTTTGTATGGTATGAAAATGGGTTATGGCATATTTCCCTCCATTGTCTATGGGGGATGAATAGGTGATATAGGCTTTGTTGTCTTTAAGCCAATTGGCTATTGTTCCATGTTCTTCTTCCATTTTTCCGGATAAAACAGCAATATAACGACGGTCTGTTACGATATCATGCCAATTGCGTTCAAGAATTTGTTCAGCTTCAATATTTTTGGCATATACCATGACTCCAGATGTTTCGCGGTCTAATCTATGAACAACGTGTGCCCGGCTTTTTGAATGGCATTTATGAAAATAATCGTCTAATATCGTTTTTACACAAAAGACATGTTGGGATGTTCCCATGGAAAGGATTCCTGGTGATTTTTCGATAACAATTATATCTTGGTCTTCATATATGATCTTGACAAACTGGCTTTTTAATTCCTCTTTACGCTTGCCGCGACTAATTTCGACGATTTGCCCTGCCTTAAGTGGAAAATTGTGTTGTGTTATGCATCTTTTATTTACTTTTACTCCGTTTCCACTTAGTATAGCTTTAGCTCGATTTTTGCTGATTCCATCTAATTTTTGCATAATGAAATCAAGTAAACAAGTAGGTGATTTTACTGTAAAAGTAATATAGTGATTTTTTTTTATGCTCATGTGGATAATTATGGTGGTATAAATACTAATTAAAAAAGATTGGTGATTTATTACACCAATCTTTATTCAAGAAGCGGAAAGAGAGGGATTCAAACCCCCGGTACGGATAAACCGTACAGCGGATTTCGAGTCCGCCCCATTCGGTCACTCTGGCATCTTTCCTTTGTATAGTGCAAAGTTACTATTTTTTTTCTTTTATAAATAGTTTCTTGTCGATTATTTTTTCTTGTATCGTTTATTTAAACCATTGATGACATCTTTAGTAATGTCTAGAGACGGGTCTGCCATAAGGATATTATCGCCAGCTTTACTAATTATCATTGTGTAGCGTTTGTCTTTATTATATTCTTTCAGAAAGTTTTTTATGCTGTCTCGAAGTTGGTTGTTGTATTGTTGTTGTTCTTTGTCAAATTGCTCAGACAATTTTTCTTGCATTTTTTGTAAGTCTATTTGCATTTTTTGGAGGGAGGCCTGAGCCTGCTCTGCTTGCTGTTGTGAGGTGAATTTTCCTTGTTGAATTTTCTGTTGGAATTCTTCTGCTGCTCGTTGTAATGCTTGTGATTTATTATTTAATTGGCGCTTGTATGACTCGCTTTTTTGAGTAATACGTAGCATGTTGTCTTTACAAAATTGATATTGATTCATGAGTGTATCAATTTCAATGTATGCAATGGTATTTGTAATTTTTTCTTTTGCTTTAGGAAGACCATTGTCTTTTATTTCTGCTGAATTCTTGTCATTTCCGCAACTTGCAATTAATAACAGCGTACTTAATAGTACATAGCTTCCCTTTTTGGAAAAATAGGTCAGTTTCATTTTATTACAATTCTTGATTCCGTTGTTTAATTTTTCAATGGTTGCTTGTCTCTAGCTTCTTGGTCTTGAGCTTGGACACAATGTATGCCGCGCTCGCGCATCGCTTTACTGCCACTTACGTGTGAATTTACGAATGCTTTTTTAAAAAACAATTTAATGCTTAATAGTAATACGCAAAAAGCAATTATTAACACAGAAAAAAGGAGAGTTTGCAACATTTCTTTTTATTTTTGTGCGACAAAGTTACTGCAAATTAGTATAATTGATGAAGTAAACGAGCTTTTTTTCTTAATATATTCGTATTTCTTAAGACTTATTGTAGAAATGAAAACAGCAGAAACAGAAAAATTAATACCCAAAGAGGTTTTTGAGTGTTTTTATAGGATAAATAAAATACCGAGACCATCGAAAAGAGAAGAAAGAATGATTGCATTTCTAATGCAATTTGGTGAATCTTTAGGACTGCAGACCTATAAAGACGATACTGGAAATGTATTAATTAAGAAACCTGCCAGTCCTGGTTATGAGGATTTGGAGACATTGGTCTTGCAAAGTCATATGGATATGGTATGTGAAAAGAATCGAGATGTTGATTTTGATTTTGATAATGATGCCATACAAACATATGTTGAAGGTGATTGGTTGAAAGCCAAAGGTACGACTTTGGGTGCAGATGATGGGATCGGAGTGGCTATTGAGATGGCCATACTTCAATCGACAACCATAGAACATGGTCCTATTGAATGTTTGTTTACGCGTGATGAAGAAACTGGATTAACCGGTGCTTTAGGATTGGAAAAAGGGTTTATAAACGGTAAGTATCTGATTAATTTGGATTCAGAAGACGAGGGGCAAATTTTTGTTAGTTGTGCTGGCGGAGCGAGGACGACTGCGGAATTCTCGTTTAAAGAAGAAGTTTTGTCTTCTGATTTTTATGTGTTTAAAGTGACGGTAAAAGGTTTGACCGGAGGACATTCTGGAGATGATATTAATAAAAAACGTGCAAATGCAAATAAAATATTAGCACGATATTTGTATCGTCTTTTAAATGAAACAGATTTACAGTTGATTGACATTCAAAGTGGTGGACTTCATAATGCAATACCGAGAGAAGGTTACGTGATAGCTGCAGTTCCCGCCGCAGATAAAGAAAAAGTGCGAATTGCGTTAAATATATTGGAAGCTGAGGTTGAGGAAGAATATACTCAAACGGAGAAAAATTTCCAACTTTTACTTGAAAGTGTTCCGAACGATTATCGTTCCTGTATTGAAAAGTCGGTAAGCGAGAAGTTGATTCGTTCTTTAATGGCTGTTTTTAATGGTATTGAGGCAATGAGTCAAGATTTAGATTGGTTGGTCGAAACATCTTCGAATTTAGCAAGTGTACACAAAGAAAACGATAAAATTGTCATAAATACGAGTCAACGTAGCAGTCTTAATAGTAAAAGAGAGTATATGAGTGCTGTTGTGCGTTCAGTATTTGAATTGGCCGGAGCATGTACTGTAACCAATGAGGGTTATCCAGGTTGGAAGATGAATCCTGATAGTGTCCTTTTGCGTTTGACAAAAGAAAGTTATACTCGTCTGTTTAATAAGGAGCCTAAGATTTTAGCTATTCATGCCGGATTAGAGTGCGGGTTGTTCAGTGAAAAATATCCGCAACTTGATATGGTAAGTTTTGGACCTACTTTAAGAGGTGTGCATTCTCCAGATGAGAAGTTGCTTATTCCAACGGTAGAAATGGTTTGGCGTCATTTATTGGATATTATGAAGCGCATTCCTAAGAAGCAATGAAAAAAGTAGTCTTAAAGTTATTAATAGGAACAATAATTGTTTTATCAATGAAAGTTTTCATCAGTTGTATGGCTGATGAAAACTTTTCAGTTTCACCACTTGACAAACTGACATTTTCTACGGATACTGTAAAGTTTGATACAGTTATAAGTGGACAAGGAACACATACAGTCGCTTTTGAAATATATAATCAGAACAAAAATGGGCTTCGTATTACCAAAGTATGGAAGGATTTAAACGAAAAATCTCCATTTCGAGTAGCTGTTGATGGTGTTTACATTGCAGATGATATGCCAACAGACTTTAGTATTCCTGCAGGGGATAGTTTAAAAGTTTTTCTTGAAATGACTCCTCCTGTTTCAGGTAAAGTACAGCCACAGGAAATTATTGATCATTTGAATTTCCAGTTAGAAAGCAATACGGTTCAGAATGTGGTATTACAAGCTTATGGTCAGGATGTTGAAGTTAAAAAGAATGGATGGATTATTACTGAAGATACGCTCTTGTCGTCACGGATTCCTTATCAAATATATGACAGCATAGTTGTACAAAAAGGGGCTACTGTAACGTTAAGTGCAGGTACACGGTTGTATTTCCATAATAATGCAAAGTTTATTGTTTATGGAACTTTGAAAGCGGCAGGAGAAATAAGAAATCCGATTCTGATGCGTGGAGATCGTTTAGGTAACATCTTTACAGATCAGTCTTATGATCAGTTGCCTGGACAATGGCATGGAATTGAATTTAAAGGAGAAAGCTATGGTAATTATCTTAATTGTTGTGATATACACGGAACTTCTGTTGGAATAATTTGCGATTCTTCGGATGTTAATGTCGAAAAGATAAAGATAGAAAATAGCATTCTTCATAATTCCAATAATAATTGCTTGCAGTTGATAAATTGTAAGTCTTTTATAGGAAATACGCAGGTGTCAAATGGAAAGAATAATTGTGTGTATATTGCAGGTGGAAATCATGAATTTGTTCATTGTACGATAGGCTCTTTTTATGCTTTTGATATACGGTCTGGAGTCGCTCTTTATTTTGCGAATTATATGGATAATACAGATATGCCTCTGTATAACGCAAGTTTTCGCAATTGTATCATAACGGGCCTTTCGGATGACGAACTATTGGGTGAACAGTCACAAAATAATGATGTAGAGTTCAATTATTTTTTTCAGAATTGCTTGTTGAATACACCTAAATTTGAAAATGAAAATGTAGAAAATTGTTTATGGGATACCGAAGATAATTCAGTATGCAGAGAACAAAATTTTCAATTTAATGTAGAACAGCTGGATTATTCTTTTCAACTTGATAGCTTGTCAATTGCTGTAGGAAACGCAAATAAAGATATAACAATTCAGTATTATCCCGAAGATAGACTTGGGGTAAATAGGGTAAATGGAACATTGCCAGATATCGGATGTTATCAATCTATATATTTTAAAGAGTAAAATGATATTATGCCAGTAAAACAGAATACGTTGAGAAAAACAAAAGCTTCTTCTAATTCGAAGAAAATGGATGAGTTTGGTCATTTGCAACCACAAGCCATTAATTTGGAGCAAGCTGTCTTAGGAGCTTTGATGATAGAAAAAGATGCTTATTCTATGGTCAGTGAGATTCTTCGTCCAGAGAGTTTTTATGATCATAGGAATCAGTTGATTTTTAAAGCAATTCAACGGCTGAATATTGAGCAGCGACCTGTCGATTTACTCACTGTTCAAGAGCAATTAAAAAAAGATGGTTGTTTAGATGAGGTAGGAGGGCCTTTTTATATTACTCAATTGAGTGGTATGGTGGCTTCGACTGCTCATTTAGAGTATCATGCACGTATAATTGCTCAAAAACATCTAGCTCGCGAATTAATTTCTTATACCAGCGGTATTCAGTCAAAAGCTTTTGATGAAACACAAGATGTGGATGAGTTAATGCAGGAAGCCGAAGGCAAACTCTTTGAAATTTCACAACAGAATATGAAAAAGGATTATACCCAAATAGATTCGGTTGTGAAAGAGGCTTATCAGATGCTCAAAAATGCTGCTGCAAGCGGTGATGGATTAAGTGGTATTTCAAGTGGCTTTACACAACTGGATAATATTACAAGCGGTTGGCAAAATTCTGATTTGATTATATTGGCCGCACGTCCTGCTATGGGAAAAACGGCTTTCGCTTTAAGTATGGCAAAAAATATAGCGGTCGATCAGAAAATTCCGTTAGCCTTTTTTTCTTTGGAAATGTCCAACGTACAATTGGTTAATCGCTTGATTTCTAATGTATGCGAAATTTCAAGTGAGAAAATTAGAAGTGGTCAGTTGGCCCCTTTTGAGTGGGGACAGTTAGATTACAAATTAAATGAATTAATTGGAGCGCCTTTATATATAGATGATACACCGTCTTTGTCCGTTTTTGAATTGAGAACAAAAGCGCGTCGGTTGGTTCGTGAGCATCATGTGAAAGCGATAATGATAGACTATCTGCAACTGATGAATGCATCTGGTATGAGTTTTGGAAGTCGGCAAGAAGAAGTTTCTACGATAAGTCGGTCATTAAAAGGCTTGGCAAAAGAGCTGAATATTCCGATTTTGGCATTGAGTCAGTTGAATCGTGGTGTGGAAAGTAGAGAAGGAAATGAGGGTAAAAGGCCTCAATTGAGTGATTTGCGTGAGTCTGGAGCGATAGAGCAAGATGCGGATATGGTGGTTTTTATCCATCGTCCGGAGTATTATCGAATTTTACAGTTGGATGGAGTTGATTATAGAGGAAAAGCAGAAATAATTATTGCCAAACATCGTAATGGAGCAGTCGGCGATGTGGTATTAACGTTTAAGAAAGAGTTTACACGTTTCCAAAATCCTGAAGATGATGTATTTGAAGGGAAAGTAACTTCCGGTGCATCAGAAGGTATTGGAGCGTCCCTCGGACAGGAGGAGTCAGTAGACCTTCCTCGGGATTTTATGCCATTTGCTCCTGGTAATGAAAATATTGCATTTTAATATCTTATATTATGGCAATGCCTTTAGCAGAGAGAATGAGACCTAAATCTTTGGATGATTACGTAGGTCAGCAACATTTGGTTGGAAAAGACGGCGTGATTCGTCGGATGTTGGAAACTGGACGGATCAATTCTTTTATTTTGTGGGGGCCGCCTGGGGTCGGAAAAACAACGCTTGCAGGGATAATTGCCAATACAATAAATGTTCCTTTTTATACGATTAGTGCTGTAACTAGTGGAGTCAAGGATGTAAGAGATATTATTGAAAAGGCTCAAAAGAATACGTTTTTCAATAACAATTCTCCTATATTGTTTATTGATGAAATTCATCGTTTCAATAAGTCGCAGCAAGACTCTTTGCTTTCTGCAATAGAGAAGGGGATCACAACACTTATTGGAGCAACGACAGAGAATCCTTCTTTTGAAGTAATAGGTCCTTTGTTGTCCAGATGTCAGGTTTATGTATTAAAACCATTGGGAGAATCAGAGTTGAAAAAACTTGTGGAGCGTGCCATAAGAGAAGATGTGGTTTTGAAACAGTTTGATATTAAGTTGAAAGAGACAAATGCGTTATTCCTTTATAGCTCTGGAGACGCTCGGAAACTATTGAATATTCTTGAACTCCTTGTAAATGCTTTGTCTGTTGATAATGAAGTCGTTATTACGGATGAAGTTGTAGAGAAGCAATTACAGAAACCATCTTTCTCTTATGATAAGAAAGGCGAGATGCATTATGATATAGTTTCTGCTTTTATAAAAAGTATAAGGGGGAGTTCACCTGATGCTGCATTATATTGGCTGGCACGAATGATTGATGGCGGTGAAGATCCGAAATTTATAGCTCGTCGGCTTATTATTTCTGCTGCGGAAGATATAGGCTTGGCTAATCCAAATGCTTTATTGTTGGCAAATGCTGCTTTTGATGCTGTTTCAAAAATAGGTTGGCCTGAAGGGCGAATTCCTTTGGCTGAAGCGACGGTTTATTTGGCTACAAGTCCTAAAAGTAATTCTGCGTATAAAGGAATAGGGGCGGCTCTTGATTTTGTAAAGAATACAGGACAGTTGGCCGTTCCTTTGCATTTGAGAAATGCACCAACTAATCTTATGCAGGATTTGGGATATGGAGGCGATTATAAATATGTGCATGATTATCCAGACCACTTTGTAAGGCAACAGTATATGCCTGATCATTATACGCAAACAATATTCTGGCGATCACAAAACAATCCTTCGGAACAGGCTATGCAGAAAAGAATGAATTCTTTATGGAATGCAGAAAAGCCTGAAGAGTAAAAAAAATACGATGAAATATTAAATACAAAAAAAAATGTTACCTTTGTAGCGCAGATTAAAATTTTTTCTAATGAATTATCCAGATTTAATATTTGAAGTAAGCTGGGAAGTATGTAATAAAGTTGGAGGAATTTATACTGTCCTTTCTACTCATACTAGCACGCTACAATCTAAAATGGGTCAAAATTTAATCTTCGTCGGCCCTGATATATGGAAAAATAAAAATAATAATGATTTTGTAGAGAACGATTCTCTTTGCAAGGAATGGCAAAAGGCAGCTCATGAGGCTAATATTCCTATACGGGTTGGTACTTGGAATGTTCCTGGTTGTCCAATCGCAATTTTGGTTGACTTCTCTAAAATGTATGATCAAAAGAATGACATTTATGCTTGGGCATGGGAACATTACAGCGTTGATTCATTACATGCTTATGGTGATTATGACGAGGCATCAATGTTCTCTATTGCAGCAGGAAAATTGATTGTGGCTTTTTTCCAAAACAATTTGTTGAATTCATATAAAAAAGTAGTCTATCATGCTCATGAGTGGATGACGGGGTTAGGATTGCTTTGGGTAAAATCTTATGCACCTCAAATCGCTACGGTCTTTACAACTCATGCTACAAGTATAGGGCGTTCTATTGCTGGCAATGATAAGCCTCTTTATGATTATTTCAAAGGATATCATGGCAATCAGATGGCGGAAGAATTAAGTATGCAGTCGAAACATAGCATTGAGAGAGAAACGGCTCATGCTGCAGACTGTTTTACAACTGTAAGTGATTTTACGGCTCGAGAGTGTGAGCAGCTCTTAGAAATCAAACCCGATGAAGTCCTACCTAACGGTTTTGAAGATAGTTTTGTTCCCAAGTCACGAAGTTTCACCGATCAACGCAAGTTAGGCCGTAAGAAAATTCTTGAAGTTGCAAATGCCTTAATGGGGCAGAATTTAGATAATAAGACAATAATCATTTCAACGAGCGGACGGAATGATTTTCGTTGTAAGGGCTTTGATGTCTTTATTGATAGCTTGGTTGCATTGAAAAATAAAGTGCAAGGTAGGAATATTCTGGCATTAATCGAGGTTCCGTGTTGGTGTATAGGAGCTAGAAAAGATTTGGAGCAGCGAATTGAAAATCCTACGATATTTGCGCAGGCCTTGGAAAATCCGTTTGTTACACACCGTATAAACAATTTTGATGATGATCGGTTCATTCGGTTGTTACGTGAGAAAGGATTAACGAATCAGGATGCATCAACTGTTAAAGTTATGTTGATTCCATGCTATTTAGATGGCAATGACGGAATTTTCAACATGTCATATTATCAGTTGTTGATGGCGAATGATCTTTGCATTTATCCTTCTTATTATGAACCTTGGGGATATACACCTCTTGAAAGTATAGCTTTTAAAATTCCAAGTATAACTACCGATCTTTCTGGCTTTGGTCAGTGGATACAAAGTTTAGGAAAAGGAGATGATATTAGCGATGGCGTTCATGTGATACATCGCACGGATAGCAATTATATGGACGTTGTTGATTCCGTATGTTCAGACATTGTAAAATTTGCAGAACTTTCAAGTACGGAAACGACAAAATTACGTCGACGTGCCAGTGACCTATCTAAAAAGGCGTTGTGGAAAAATTTCATAATACACTATTATAAAGCATACGAAAAAGCTTTAGAAAAGTCTTTACAGAGAATTAATAATTAAACGATATAAAACTTTGAATATAACAACAATATGAAGGTTAAAACTTGTAATTCAAATGAGCCGAATTGGCGTACTGTTACTGTAAAATCCCATATCCCGGAAGCGTTAGAAAAACTTGAAGAACTTTCGCATAATTTATGGTGGATTTGGAATGAAGAAGGCTTTGAATTGTTTAGAAGTTTGGATAAGAGCCTTTTTTCGGAAGTAAAGCATAACCCTATTGTATTGTTGCGACGCATTAGTTATGAGCGTTTGACTGAGTTGGCTGCCGATAGTAGTTTCATCGCCCGCATGGACGCTGTATATAAGCTGTTTAAGGATTACATGAAAGAAAAGCCTAATAGCAAGCGTCCTTCCGTTGCATATTTTTGTATGGAATATGGACTTAACCATATATTAAAAATATATTCAGGTGGTTTGGGTATTCTAGCCGGTGATTATTTGAAGGAAGCTTCTGATAGTAATGTGGATATGTGTGGCGTCGGCTTTTTATATCGCTATGGATATTTTAACCAAACGCTGTCAATGGATGGTCAGCAAATAGCAAATTACGAACCTCAGGATTTTGAAGGTTTGCCGATTGAGCATGTGCTGGACAAGGATGGTAATCATATGATAGTAGATGTACCTTTCCCTAATTATGAAGTTCATGCATATGTATGGCAAGTAAATGTGGGACGTATCAAATTGTATTTGTTGGATACCGATAACAATCTTAATTCGCAGTACGACCGTACAATCACGCATACGCTATATGGTGGTGATTGGGAAAATCGCTTGAAGCAGGAATATTTATTAGGTATCGGTGGTATGCTGATGCTTAAAAAATTAGGGATAAAGAAAGACATCTATCACTGTAATGAGGGACATGCAGCTTTATGTAATGTGCAGCGTCTTGTTGATTATGTAGAAAGCGGATTGAACTTTAATGAAGCATTAGAGTTGGTGAAGGCTTCCTCTTTGTATACAGTGCATACTCCGGTTCCTGCGGGTCATGATTATTTTGATGAAGGACTCTTTGGTAAGTATATGGGAGCTTTCCCTGCCAAACTGGGTATCAGTTGGGAGGATTTCATTGGTCTTGGAAGAACCAACCCAGACGATCATTCTGAAAAATTCTGTATGTCAACATTCTTATGCAAGACGTGTCAGGAAGTTAACGGTGTAAGTAAATTGCACGGTACGGTTTCGCAGCATATGTTCAGTGGCATATGGAAAGGATATTTCCCAGAGGAAAGTCATGTAGGTTATGTAACAAACGGAGTACATTTCCCTACATGGAGTGCAAAGGAATGGAAACGCTTATATCGCAAGTATTTTGACGACCGTTTTGATAAGGACCAGAGTAATCCTGAAATTTGGAAGAAAATTTATGATGTTCCAGATGAGGAAATCTGGGCAACGAGAATGGCGTTGAAGAATAAATTAATTGATTATATCAGAGCGCGTTTCCGTGAGACTTGGCTGAAGAATCAAGGTGATCCTACTCGTGTTGTATCGTTGCTTGATAAGATTAATCCGAATGCCTTATTGATTGGTTTTGCACGTCGTTTTGCCACGTATAAGAGAGCTCATTTGCTCTTTTCTGATCTGGATCGGTTGTCAAAGATTGTAAATAATCCGCATTATCCGGTGCAATTCCTTTTTGCAGGAAAGGCGCACCCAGCAGATGGCGCAGGACAGGGATTGATCAAAAAGATTTTTGAAATATCACAGCGTCCAGAATTCTTAGGTAAGATTTTGTTCCTGGAGAATTATGACATGCAGTTGGCACGTCGTTTGGTTTCCGGAGTTGATATTTGGATGAATACTCCTACAAGACCTCTTGAAGCATCCGGAACTTCTGGCGAAAAAGCGTTAATGAACGGATTGGTAAATCTTTCTGTATTAGATGGATGGTGGCTTGAAGGTTATAGAGAAGGAGCTGGATGGGCCATTACCGAAAAGCGCACCTATCAGAATCAGGAATACCAGGATAAACTTGATGCTTCTACTATTTATTCTTTGTTGGAGCAGGAGATTATTCCTACTTATTATGCAAGAAACCGTAAAGGTATCAGTGAAAATTGGGTACGTACAATCAAAAATTCAATAGCACAAATTGCGCCTCATTATACCATGAAGCGTCAGTTGGATGACTATTATGAAAAATTCTATAACAAAGAGGCTGCACGTTTCAAGGAACTAAGTGCTGATAATTTCAGAAAAGCCAAGGAAATCGCGCTGTGGAAGGAAAATGTTGCCGAGCGTTGGGATTCTATCAAAGTAGTTTCAAGTTCACGTTCAGCTAATGCTGAAAATTCCAATTTTGTGAGCGGGCAGCCGTTTACTGTTTCTCACGTAATTGACGAGCAGGGGCTTGATGATGCTATTGGAGTAGAATTGGTTGTTTTGAATTCAAATAGAGATGGAGATAAGATTTATACGGTTGTTCCGATGAATGTTGTGAAGAAAGAAGGAAATCTGTATACCTTCTCTGTAACAACCAAAATAGATTTGGCCGGATCTTTCAAAGTGGCTTATCGAATGTTCCCAAAAAATCCCAATTTGCCGCATAGACAAGATTTCTGTTATGTGCGTTGGTTTGAATAATCAAATAGTGGTATCTATTATAGAATGATATATTAGGAGCCGTGTCAAAACTTTGGCATGGCTTCTTGTTTTTTTAGATGAAGAAAGGATGAAATTTCGAATATTGTTATTTGTTGTCTTGTTTGCTGGCATGGTTAAGGATGTTAGTGCCCAGCAGATTTCCGGTTCGTGGACAGGAACTCTCGAAGTAGGCGGAAGCAAGTTGAATATAGTGTTTAATTTTTTGAAGAATACGACGGGGTGTGATGTTTGTACAATGGACAGTCCTGATCAGAGCGTAAAGGGTATTCGGACCTCTTTGTCCTACTTTTCGGAAGATTCACTCAGCCTGAGTGTTCCCGTAGTTGGTATTACTTATAGCGGCCGATTAAGGAACGGTGTGATTCAGGGCGTTTTTGAGCAGAATGGAATGAAATTTCCTTTGAACTTGACAATGGGACATCCTGTATATAAGCGCCCGCAGACTCCTCAGCCACCATTTCCGTATGTGATGGAGGATGTTACTTTTGAGAATATTACAGCTCATGTTACGTTAGCTGGTACGTTGACCTATCCCGTAGGCTATCAGGCGGGGGATAGAGTACCTGTTGCGCTGATGGTGACGGGGAGTGGTCCGCAGAATCGCGATAGTGAGCTTTATGAACATAAGACGTTTTTAGTCATAGCCGACTTCTTGGCCCGACATGGCATAGCAACTTTGCGCTATGACGACCGTGCCGTGGGGAAGTCAACGGGGCACCATCAGGCGGCCAATTCTCGTGAGGTTGCTGACGATGCACAGGCAGGAATCAATATTTTGCGTTTAATGGGGTCGTTTTCAAAAGTCGGTATAGTTGGACATAGTGAAGGTGCAAATGTTGCTTTTATGCTTGGCGCGCAGCATCTTATTGACTTTGCTGTTTGTATGGCACCTATTGGTTTGAAGGGGATAGATGGTCTGTATGAGCAGGGGCGGAAAATAGCAGAAGCATCTGGTCAGACTTATCCGATGACTAAGGAACAGTTGCGTGATTATCTGTTGAAGCAGCAGAATTCATGGTTTACCTATTTCCTGGATTACGATCCGGCAGAGGACGTGCGACGGACAACATGTCCTGTGTTTCTGCTTAATGGTGATAGAGATATGCAGGTATTAGCGTCAAGTAGCGTATCGGCTATTATACAGAACTTACCGAAAAATGAAAAGTCAAGTGTCAAAATCTATCCAGGCCTGAATCATTTGTTTCAGCCTTGTACAACGGGTCTTCCTACTGAATATTCAACCATTGAACAGACCATTAGTCCAGAGGTTTTGCAGGATATGACCAATTGGATACTTGCGCTGTGATTCTTTCCAATGTCTTCCGGTATTGTCTGGGTGACTCTCATTAATACAGTATATGATGATACAGAAATTTGTAGGATTGATTTTGGGATTGACTATTGTGTGGGGCTGTTTTTCGGCTTATGGGCAGACGGCAATTGAAACAGATTCCCTGTTGCGTGAGGCCAAGGTTCGTGACCAGACGATCAGAGAGCAACTTGCGCAATTGACTAGACGGGCCAGTGAGCAAGGTCTTACCTCTTTAAATGCCAGTTTGGCCGATTCGCTGGTGAGCCTTTCGGAACAGATGCAGGCTATTGACCGTGAAAATTTGAAACTGGTGTCCAAACTGTTACGGAACGGGTTGCCGGAGCAGTTGAAGCCAGAGTCTTATCACACCATTTGGTTACTTGTGGATCATGCCGAGTTGGAAGAGCAAAAGCATTTTCTTCCCTTTCTGGCAGAGGCCGTAAAGAAGGGATTGATTTCCGGTAATGAGTGGGCCGTGCTGACCGACCGGATAAAAATGTACGAAGGTCAACCCCAAACGTATGGTACGCAGTCGTATACGTTTAGTCGGGACGGGCAACAAGTTGTTTATATCTGGCCGGTAGCTGATCCGTCAGACTTGAATCGGTTGCGGCGGGAGATAGGTTCTGACCCCATTGAAGAGTATGTTCGCCAACTTAAGCAGGAAATAGGGATGGAGGTTATTTATGATCCTGCGCTTACGGTGGAAGATATGCAGCGCATGCAATAGGTCAATTAGTGCGGAGCGATGTGAACTGAGTGGAATTGTTTTAAAGGGATTGTGTCGTAGTGAACTTATTGTTAAGATAGCTTACCCAGCCGTGATTTCTTAAAGAAACGCCTATCTTTGTCTCATTCTGTTAGTGATTATTTTATGAATTTGAATTGAATAATGAAAATTCTACGGGGACTTGTCGTGACCTTGGGACTGTTTTTACTGTGCAGTTGCTATACTTCCAAATCGGTCAGTATGTTTAGTTCGGATCAGGTTGTACTGGGGATGGACCGTGCGGATTTCCTCAATATTTACGGTCAGCCCTTTAGCAAGGATCAGCGTTACGTCAACGGCCGTCGGCTTGAGGAGCGTTTGCTTTATAAGGAGGAACTGTATAAGGGTAGTTGGTTCATCGTAACCACAGCCTTCACGTTTGTTGACGGGAAGTTGGTGCGGCAGGCCACAGTGAAGGAGGAACGGAAATTCTTGAACCAGGGAGATAAAGAAAATGAAAAAAAGTAAGTACGGGTACGCAGGGCTGAAGGTCATGCTGCTTTTGATGTGTGTCCCCATGGGTCTGTGGGCTCAGCTGCGCGTTACGCTGGTGGATGCGCAGCGTCATCTTGTGGTAGATGCTACGGTGGTCGTGCTGCGGGCAGATTCCACTTGCGCCGGGGCTGCACTTTCGGCGCCCGACGGTTCGTTTGCGTTCAGCGAGGTTCCGACTCATGGCCGGCTGATTATCCAGCATCTGCAGTATCAGACGCTTCAGCTGCCGACCGATGTGGCGGTGCCCGATACGCTTCAGCTGGAGCCCAAGGGCCGGAGTCTGGACGAAGTGGTGGTCAAGGCCGAGCGGCCTCTGGTGCAGGTGGCCGACGGGAAGCTCTGCAACCATCTTCCGTCGCTGGTGGAGCGGCAGGCCGTCAGCAATGTCTACGAAGCCTTGGCCAAGGTGCCGGGGGTGTGGCAGGACGGTTCCGGTCAGCTCTCGCTGGCCGGGGCAGGCAGCCTGACCCTCATGCTCGACGGCCGGCCCACCACCATGAGTGCCGAGCAGTTGCAGACGCTGCTGCGGAGCATGTCCGTGAATCAGGTGGAGCGCGTGGAGGTGATGTACAGCGCACCGCCCGAGCTGCACGTGCGCGGCGCCGTGCTCAATGTGGTGACCAAACGTCCGCCGCGGCAGTCCTTTCAGGGCGAAGTGGGCGCGGACTATAAGAATCAGTATTTTAACAGTGGTGGCGCCCATGCCAATTTCCGGTTTTCATCGCCCCGCACGACGGTGGATGTCATGTACAGTGCCAATTGTGTAAAAAATCTGGAATATACCGAGCTTTCCGCACTTCATACCCTGCCGGAGGGTGTGTACGACATCCGGCAGGACGAGCGCCTGAGTTCCCGCTACTGGGCCCATCAGGTGCGCGGCTCCCTGGACTATCAGCTGAGGCCCAAGAGCAGCATCAGTGTGGCCTATACGGGAAGTTTCGTCCCCGACGGCGACAATCTCAGTCTGGCCCACGGCAATTTCCAGCAGTCTGACCTTCACAAACAGATGCAGTCGGCCATGCACAATGTGGCGCTTCGGTATGAGGCACCCTTCGGGCTGAAGGTGGGCGGCGATTTTACGCGTTACACCGCCGACAACGACCAGCTGATGCAGGTGGACTGGACCGACGGGCGCACCTCCTCGTCCTACACGCTGACGGGCGGGCAGCGCATCAGCAGCTACTCGCTGTATGCCGACCAACAGCATCGGCTGGGGCCGAAGCAGTGGACCTTGGGCTACGGCGCCTCCTATCGCTGGGTGAGCGACCACGATTTCCAGACCTATCAGCTGGTGTCTGGTGAGTTCGATACTGAAAACACCGAGAGCCGGCGCCATGAGCACACGGCCGACGTATATGTGTCGCTGGGCCGGCAGTGGGCCACCGGACCGTCGTTCTCTGTTTCGGTGACCGGCGAGTACTACCGTCTGGGCCATTACCGCAAGTGGTCGGTGTTTCCGCAGGCCTCGCTGACCTATATGAAAAATCCGAAACATATTTTCCAACTTTCGCTGTCGACGGACAAGACCTATCCGAGCTATTGGGCCATGCAGTCGTTTGTGACTTACCTGAACGGCTATTCCGAACTGCAGGGCTCACCGGGCCTGCGCCCCATGACCAGCTACAGCCTGAGCGGCATGTACATCTGGAAGCAAAAGTACATTTTCGGCCTGTTCTATACGCACGTGACCGACTATTTTGCGCAGGTGCCCTATCAGGCCACCGACAGGCTGGCGCTGATTTACAAGCAGACCAACTGGAACTACATGCGCACGGCGGGTGCCAATGTCATAGTGCCATACAGCCTGGGCAAATGGTATGAGTCGCGCCTGACGCTGGTGGGCATGCAGGCCCGGCAAAAGTGTGACCACTTTTTCGACTTGCCTTTCAATCGCTCGAAATGGATGTTTGTCGGCGTGTGGGACAATACGTTCAAGGTGGGGCGCCATCTCTCGTTCGAGTTGGTTGGAAATTGGCAGACGCCTTTTATTCAGGGTACTTTTGATTTGGCCACGTCCTTTAATCTCACAGCCGGCATGAAGTGGAACTTTGCCCACGACCGCTGTTCGCTCACGGCGCGCTGCAGCGATATTTTCAATCGTAGCATGCCCAGCATGAAGGTGCGCTTCAACGGGCAGCATCTTGACATGAACCCCGGTTTCTACACCCGTGCCGTCACGCTGAACTTTATCTATCGTTTTGGCGGCTATAAGCAAAAGGAGACGAAGGGGGTTGATACGTCACGTTTCGGTCATTGATACCATTTACGGTTCCTGTCGGATTGTTTTGGGGGTACAGACATTGTTGCCTAACAAGGTGGCAGGGAAATATAATGAGGTCGGACTTTAAGAGATTAATGTCCGACCTTTTTTTTCGGAAAGTCGTTCCGAGCTCATACGAAGGTGCGGTTTTATAAGTAATGTTATTCGCGAAAGGCACGTTTTTCATATTGCAGATGTGTCAAGTCGGCATTTAGTTATAACTTTGCAGGGTGACAGACCAATCGGAATGTCGGTTACTCTCATTTTTTTGAGAATAGCAAAATCAAAGGCTGAAATTCTTTAACGCAATGACTGCAGAAGAACGACTTAAAACGAAAAACGTGCGGCCAACGGCTATGCGCTTGCTGGTGTTGCAGGCTTTGATGGAATCCAAAGGTCCCGTTTCGCTGGCAGATCTTGAAGGACGGTTGGGAACGGTGGACCGCTCCACCATCTTTCGGGCTGTGCTGTTGTTTGAGCAGCACCATCTGGTGCATGCTTTTGAAGACGGTAGCGGCTCGCTCAAGTATGAACTTTGCCCCGACGAGCACACTCATCATTTGAGTGATGGTCATGCCCATTTTTATTGTGCAGAATGTGGACGTACGTTTTGCCTGCCCCAAATGTCTGCAGGTCCCTTATGTCTGCCTCCAGGGTTCGAACCCGATAGTGTCAATCTTGTGGTTAAGGGTTTTTGTCCGCGGTGTGCTCGCCGACATGCCCTTCAGCATTCAGACGAGTGAGCCTTGTGTGGTCAAGTCGCGTCTGGCCTCAGTGATAAACGGATTAAAAAATTTTTCTCTCATTACATGAATCAGCAATCCTTAGCCCCGCGCAGGGGCAGTTTTTTGGCGCTCACGCCCCTGCTGGTGTTTGTGGGCCTGTTTTTCGGCAGCAGCGTAGCGCTGGGCGATTTCTATAAAGTGCCGCTGGCACCGTTGTTCATCGTAGCCTCGGTCTATGCGGTGGCCATTGCGCGCGGTCTGCCGCTGGCCGAACGCATCCGCCTGTTCTCGCGCGGTGCGGGCGACTCTGGGATGATGCTGATGATTTGGATTTTTGTGTTGGCCGGTTCGTTTGCCGCCTCGGCCAAGGCCATGGGGGCTATTGACGCCACGGTGCAGCTCACGCTGGCCCTGCTGCCGGGGCAATGGCTGTTGCCAGGTCTGTTTTTTGCAGCCTGTTTTGTGTCGCTCTCCATCGGTACGTCGGTGGGCACGATTGTGGCGCTGGTTCCCGTGGCGGCTGGCATTGCCATGCAAACCGGTCTGGGGCTGCCCCTCATGACGGCGGCCGTAGTGGGCGGTTCGTTTTTTGGCGACAACCTCTCGTTTATTTCCGACACCACGGTGGTCAGCACCCGCAGTCAGGGCTGCAGCTTGAGCGATAAGTTCAAGGTCAACTTCCGCATTGTGCTACCGGCCGCTATCCTCTCGTTTGTCCTCTATTTGGTCATGGGCTCGCAGAGCAGTTTCGTGTCGGCTGCGCCCAACTTCAGCCACAGCTATCTGGTGCTGCCTTATCTGGCCGTACTCGTGCTGGCCATTTTGGGCGTACACGTGCTGGCCGTGCTGGTGGTGGGCAATCTGCTCACCGGCATCGTGGGCGTGTGGAGCGGCCGTTTCAGCATGGACGGCTGGTTGCAGTCGTCGGCCGATGGCATTGGCGGTATGGGTGAGCTGATGCTCATTTCGATGTTGGCCGGCGGTATGCTTGAAATAATCCGCTATATGGGCGGTATAGACTATATGATGCGTCGCCTGACGCGCCATGTGTCGGGCCCCCGCGCCGCTGAGCTGTCAATAGGTGTGTTGGTGGGCGTGACCAATGTGTTTACTGCCAACAACACGGTGGCCATTCTGTCGGTGGGCGGCATGGCCCGCGAAATCAGTCAGCGCTTTGGTGTCGATCCGCGCAAGAGTGCCAGCTTGCTTGACACGTTTTCGTGTCTTGTGCAGGGCGTACTGCCCTACGGAGCGCAGCTGCTCATGGCTGGTGGTTTGGCCGGTATCAGTCCGGTCGAAATCATTCCGTATCTCTATTATCCGTTGCTGATGGGCGTGTGCGCCCTGCTGGCCATCTGGTGGCGCTATCCGCGCAAGTTCTCGCGGGCACCTCAGCCGGCGTCGGGGGATGGCCCGTCAAATGAAGTTCGCTGAATATTTACAGATTCAACGTATAATGACGTATAGAGAGGGGGCGATGAGAGACTTTAATACATATTTACAAGATGTAGATTTTTCTGTTCTACAACAGTTATTTCAGGAGAGGGGAGAAAAATGTGTCTATCGTAAAAAAGAATTTTTTATTCAGCAGCATACGAAATCACGCTTTTTAGGTTGGATAGAAAGAGGCACATTTCAGTATCGGTTTATAGATTCGGAAGGAGCTGAACATATTGTCGGGTATGCTTTTGAAAATGAATTTGTAGGTGATTATTCTTCTTTTCTAAAAGGAATAGAGTCATTGGTCGGCATTCAGGCTCTGACAGAATGCATTGTTTACAGGCTTGCCAGAAATGAAATGATTGGGTATTGGGACACTGATCTTAATACGCAAAAATACGGAAGATTAATCGCAGAAAGTTTGTATGGAATGGCTTATAAACGAATTCTTGAATCTTATTGTTCGCCGGAAATAAGATATAGGGAATTGATGAGGCGAAGTCCAAATTTAAAAGAAAATGTTTCTTTAAAAAGCATAGCGTCTTATTTGGGGGTTACGCCAGAAACAATTAGTCATATCCGTAAAAAGATTTTGCTGGAGAAAAAGTCTTGAATTTGTTCAAGTTCTTTTCTCCAGCAATTTGTTTATTTTGCATGGTCCAAAAAGTGCAAAATGATTTACAATACATATCAAACTAAAATCGAGGAATTACAAATACAAATTAATCTTTTAAAAAAGAAAGGGAATTTCTGCCTCTTTGGGAAATGTCTTTTCTTTTTCTCAAGTGTAGTTTCCTGTTTTCTATATTTTAGGTATAGCCATATTTTGTTTATTGTTCTATCAATATTATTATTTGTGGCCTACTTAATTGTTTATGCTTTAGATAATATTTATCAGAAAAGAATTGCGCAATTAGAATTAATAAAATCTGTTTGCAAACGGGAAATAAGTTGTTTGGGAGGAGATTTTAGTTCATTGCCATCAGGAGAAAAATATAAGGATCTTCAGCACGAATACTCTTATGATTTAGATTTATTTGGCAATAATTCAGTTTTCCATCGCATCAATCGGTGTATTACTCAAATAGGAAGTGACAAACTAGCCTATAGACTGATGAATCTGTCTCATGATAAAAAAGAAATATTAGCTAATCAAATAGCAATAGAAGAGTTGGCAAGTCTATTTGATTGGCGGATTAGGTTTATGGCACATCCGTTTATTACTACAGACTTTACTGTTATTTCCCGTTTTTTTATGGAGGATAGGCGAAGCTGTTATTTTATAAAGTCTATCATTCCATATGTATGTGTGGCCTTGACCGTATTATTTCTGTTCATGGGGATAGTAGGTCTTTTGACATGGCATTATTTTGTCGGTATGTTTTTATTTAATTTGTGTTGTAGTAGCTTGTTCTTAAAGACTTTGACAATTGCAGATCTGAATGTGCAAAAAATACATAAAGAATTTACTTCTTATATTGATGTCTTGGAACATTTACATCATACCGTTTTCAAATCAGAAAGGCTTAGTCTGTTGCAGAATAATTTATTTGAGGGGAAAAATTGTTTGAAGGCATTTCAACAATTATCTAAAATATTGAATGCTTTCGACCAGCGTTCGAGTCCAATTCTTTATGTATTGTTGAATGGATTGATTCTATTTGATGTTTTTTTGATCAAAAAAGTAAGGTTTTGGAAAATAACTTATTTTTCTGATGTAGAGCAATGGTTGTATAGTATAGCTGAAATGGATGTATTGGTCAGTTGGGGAACTTATGCTTTCAATCATCCCGATAATGTTGTAGCGGAAATCTTGCCGGATGATGCGAAAGATTTTTTTCAAGCAATTAATCTCTATCATCCATTTCTTGATTATGGAAAGGCCGTCCCTAATAGTTTCACATTGGGGAAAAAACGGGTCGCTATTGTCACTGGAGCTAATATGGCTGGTAAAAGTACATTTTTAAGGGCCATAGGTGTTAACTATGTTCTTGCATGTAATGGTGTTCCTGTATGTGCTCAATCGTTTAAATTTTCTGTGGCAACTTTGTTTACAAGTATGCGTACGACAGATGATTTGTCAAAAGATATTTCATTCTTCAGTGCAGAGCTTATAAGATTAAAAAGTCTTATACAACACATAAGATCGCATGAGCTAACTTTGATTATTTTGGATGAAATTTTGAAAGGAACCAATTCAAGGGATAAATTGAAAGGATCAATTGTTTTTTTACGAGAGATTACCCAGTATAATATGTCTGCGTTAATAGCCACTCACGATTTGGAATTGGCTAAATTGGAAGAAGAAAATAGTAAAATTTATAGTAACTATTGTTTTGATGTAGAACTTTCAGAGAATATTACCTATTCGTATAAAATTTCAAATGGGGTCGCAAGAAATCTTAATGCTTCTTATCTGTTGACAAACATGCTGAAAGGTATAAAATGAATAATGTGAAGTTGTTATATATGTGATAGGATTAGACTTTTTGCGGCGTTTTTGTAAAAAATCCGTTTAAGTAGGCTTTTTTACCGGGCCTTTTTGTATTTTTGGGTAACATTGGTGGCAGTTTTCCTAATCCGTTTGGGAACGGGAGGAGGGCAGGCGCACCTGTACGATACGAAAACTTAATAAATGGTAAGCCATGATGAAGATTAAACTATTTGCCATGCTGGCCACAGCGGTCCTGATGGCATCTTCCACGCAGCAGGCCGGAGCCTGTACGGGTATCACACTGAAAAGTGCCGACGGCACGAGCATTCCGGCCCGAACCATAGAGTGGGGCGGCAGCGACCTCAACAGCAAATATGTCATAGTGCCGCGCGGATATGCGCAGCAGTCATACGTGCCCGGCGGACAGAAAAAGGGCATGCAGTTCACGGCCCGATACGGATATGTAGGACTGGCCGTGGAACAGGAGGAATTTGTGGCCGAAGGGCTTAACGAGAAGGGACTTTCGGCCGGACTGTTCTATTTTCCGGGTTACGGCCGGTATGAGGACTATGCCGAGGCCAACCGGCAGACGAGTATTGCCGACCTGCAGCTGGTGTCGTGGATACTGGGCAATTTCAGCACCGTGGACGAGGTCATTAAGGGCTTGAAGGATGTGCATGTAGTAGCCATTGACCCGCGCGCTTCTACGGTGCATTGGCGTATTACGGAGTCTTCGGGCCGTCAGATTGTCGTTGAGATTACGGATGGCGGGAAAGTGAATGTGTTTGAAAACAAACTGGGCGTGCTGACCAATTCGCCGGGCTTTGAGTGGCAGCTCACTAACCTTAATAACTACGTCAATCTGTATCCCGGTACGGCCAAGGCCAAAACGCTCGACAGCATGAGTCTGGCTTCGTTTGGTGCCGGTAGCGGTTTCCTGGGTATTCCGGGTGATGTAACTCCTCCGTCACGCTTTGTACGGGCTGCGTTTTATCAGGCCACAGCTCCCAAACAACAGACGGCAGAGGGTACCGTGCGTCAGTGCTTCCAAATTCTGAATAATTTTGACATTCCGGTGGGCATAGAGTTTGCCGAAGGTGAAACACCGGCAGACATTCCGAGCGCTACCCAATGGACATCAGCTACCGACATGAAGGATCTGGCCATATATTATCGGACCATGCGCAACAGTGCTATCCGGAAATTGGATTTGAAGTCCATCCGATTTGACAAAGTAAAGTATCAGACTGCTCTGCTTGACGTGAGCAAAGATCAGCCCATCACGATGGTAAAGGTGAAATAGCATATGGAATGAGGTAAATTATGGAAATTCATAATCTGTTGAAAGCAAAATCAAGAGGAGAATTAAGGGAATGGTTAATTCATAATTATGATAAAGAAACAGAGTGTTGGGTGATTGTAAGGAGGGGGCGTCCAGTTGAAAATGGAACTTTTTGGTATATAGATGCTGTGGAAGAAGCTATGTGTTTTGGTTGGATTGATAGTACGACTAAGAAAATTTCAGAAAATGTGACCGCTCAAAAGTTATGTCCACGAAAACCGAAAAGTGTTTGGTCAGAACTGAATAAAGAAAGGTGTCGTAGGATGGAGCGATTAGGCTTAATGACAGATGCAGGAAGACGCGTATTTCCTGATATGTCAGAAGTCGGTTTTAAAATAGATATGGATATTCTTCATGAATTACAATCAGATCCTATTGTATGGAAAAACTTTTGTAATTTCCCAGATTTGTATAAACGGGTTCGGATTGATACAATTCAGATAAAAAGACGAGACAAGGAACTTTTCAGAAAACGTTTGGACAAATTTATAGAAAATACCCGAAATGGAATCTTGTATGGTGAATGGAATGATAATGGCAGGCTGTTACACTAAAAAGTATATGATGATGAATTAGATTATTGATAACTTTTCATTGTAAATAGTTTCATTCTTATAGATAATTTATGTAGAGAATGTGTAGACGTAAAACTTTGAAAACTTCGTTTTCTGTTTGCTTCTGCACTATGCTTTCTGTATCTTTGTACGGAAATTAAAAAAATGACTCAAAGTATGTTGGAGAAAAGCGAAAGAGAACGCATCATTGCTTTGGTGAAGCATTGGGTGGTGCCTGCTATTGGCTGTACGGAGCCTATGTGTGTGGCGCTGGCAGTGGCTCGTGCTACGGAGGAGTTGGGCGAGTGTCCGCAGCGTATTGACGTGTGGCTCAGTCCTAATATTCTGAAAAATGCCATGGGCGTGGGTATTCCCGGAACGGGGATGGTAGGTTTGCCGATTGCCATAGCCCTTGGTGCCCTGGTGGGGCGTTCGGCCTATGGGCTGGAGGTGCTGCGCGATGTGCAGCCAGAGCATGTGGAGGCAGGTAAACGATACGTCGAAGGCGACCACATCCATATCAGCCTCAAGGATCTCTGTCCCGACAAATTGTATGTAGAGGTGACGTGCAGCACGCTACAGCATAGCGTGACGGCCGTGATTGCCCATGAACATACCCGTTTTGAACGTCTCGAAAAGGATGGTAGTGATTTGCTCGGTGTTTCTACACAAAACGGCGTGGCTTCGTCAGACGATGACGAGCTGGAGACTGAGGTGCAGCTGACCCTGAAAAAAGTTTTTGACTTCGCAACCACTGCGCCACTGGAAGAAATTGCGTTTATTGACGAGGCCCGACAACTGAACGAGTCGGCCGCGCAGCAGTCGCTGCAAGGCAATTACGGTCACTGCCTGGGCAAGGCCCTGAGCCGTCCGCTGGGGCGTGGCATGATGGGCGACAGCATTTTCCTGCATATCCTTTCCAGTACGGCCTGTGCCTGTGATGCGCGTATGGCCGGAGCCAAAATTCCCGTGATGAGCAATTCGGGAAGTGGCAACCAGGGCATTTGTGCCACTAACCCTGTGGTGGTGTTTGCGCAGGAGAATCACAATACGCACGAGGAAATGCTGCGGGCACTGATGCTCAGTCACCTGACGGCTATTTATGTCAAGCAGAATTTGGGCGCCCTGTCGGCTTTGTGTGGCTGCGTGGTGGCGTCTACCGGTTCAAGTTGCGGCATTACCTATCTGATGGGCGGCGGTTACCGGGAGGTGTGCTACGCCGTGAAGAATATGATTGCCAATCTGACCGGCATGATTTGCGACGGCGCCAAACCCAGTTGCGCCCTCAAACTGACCACGGGCGTCAGCACGGCCGTGTTGTCAGCCATGCTGGCCATGCAGGGCAACTGCGTGTCGCCTGTGGAGGGCATTATTGACGACGATGTCGACCGTTCCATCCGTAACCTCGTGTCTATCGGGGCTGATGCTATGAACGAGACCGACCGTCGCGTGTTGAATATTATGACTCACAAGGGGCAGGATGTGTAAACCACACAAAGGTTGGCGTGCGTGGTGGGTGGCCTTGGCGACCTGCCTGCTGCAACTGACCGCCGTGGCGCAGTCGCTGACGACGGACGAAGCCTGTCGCATCGGGCGGCAATGGCTTTCGGTCCAATATCCGCAACCCGTGGTACGCCGTAGTGAGGAAGGAGTAAACGCCGTGCGCTGGCGTGCCGTTTATCGGGTGCAGCGCGGTGACGGTGCTTTCGTACTGCTTCATGCACGTACGGCGGCCGTGATGGGGTATGGCCGCTCGGGCCTCCGCCCCATGCCGGAGGCGCTGCATACGGCTTTGATGCAATATGGTGACCTGAATGGTGTTGTTGCCGAAGCTGAGGTGCGGGAATCCTATCCCGTAGTTCCGCCTCTCTTGCAGAGCGTGCGTGGGCAATCGGCTCCCTACAACCTTTCGTGTCCGTATTATACGACGGAAGAGGGCACCAGCACGCAGCGCTGTCTGACCGGCTGCGTAGCTACGGCATTGGAGCAGATTTTGACCTATTACCGCCAGCCGGCGCAGTTGCAGGACTCGCTGGCGCGCATGGAAACGCCGCACTATGTGGTAGAGGGTGTACCGGCCGGTACACCTGTTGATTGGGCTCATGTACGCGATATTTATGCTGAAGGAGCATATAGCGAGGCTGAGGCCCGTGCCGTGGCAGACCTTTCGCTCTGGTGCGGCATGATGGCCGGTATGAATTGGGGGCTGGAGGCTTCGGGTGCGCAGATTCGCCCGCTGGAAGCTGCTGCCCGCCGCGTATTGGGCTACAAGGATGTGCGCTATGCCGATAGTTATCGGTATACACCGGCCGACTGGGAGCGGATGATGCGCACAGAAATTGAAGTCGGTCGCCCCGTGCTTTATACGGGTTATACGGGGCTGATACAAGGGCATGCTTTTGTGTTGGATGGGCAGGACGCCTCGGGCCTGTTTCATGTAAACTGGGGCTATGACGGTGCTTACGACGGCTATTTTGCCTGGGAAATATTGTGGCCGTTTGGTCCGGTGGAGGAGCCGAACCCTGAGAATTTGGGCTTCTATTGCAATCAGGAGGCCCTGCTGCTGTGTCCCGACAGTGTACCAGCAGGCACCCGGCCGACCGAAGTGGCTCGCACCGGGCGGGAATTGCGGGTGGATTCGCTCTGCTTTCTGCGTCAGCCGGATTTGAATGATTACGTTACGGCACAGCTGACAGTAACCAACACTTCCCTACAAGCCCTGACTACTCCGCTGGCGTTGTATTCCGCTGCCGAGGCGGATACTTTGGACTTTGAGCAGGCGGAATGTGTGGCTTTGGGCGGTGTGCGGCTGGCGGCAGGTTCCACGGCCAGGGTAACGCTGCGTTGCCGCTTTCAGACACCGGGGCGGCGCGTGCTGAGCCTGACGCCGGACGACAGTATCGTTATTTTCCGGCAAACGGCTGACGTGCAGCGCACGCCGGGTGCGCAGCTTGATTTCGGGAATACAGTGGTGCAGGCTTCAGCTGACAGTGTGGTCATCATCCAGCCTATCAGCAATGCCGCAGAAGCCGGATGGGCCGGCAACGAGGTGGTGTACAGCCTTTTTGAGGGCACGCAAAGCTTGTTTAATACAGACGAGCGCCTGATGCGCTACCTGAACTTGGCTCCCGGCTGTACATTGACGGATACCGTTGTGTTCCGTCACCTTAAGCCCTCCACACAATATACCCTTTGGGTGCGCTGTCCGTGGAATCCCGTGCGGCAGCTTACCTTTACCACGTCGTCGGCCGTGGGGCTGTCACATGTGTCGGCTGCGCCTGAAAATGAAACTTTTTATGACGTGCAGGGGCGGCGGGTTCGACCCGGAACTTCCGGCATTGTCATTTCCGATAAGGGACGGAAAATACTTCGGTCCCGCAATTAAAAAATAATTTTGCTATGTCAACCGTAATTTATCCTTCACCCATATTTGGCCCCATTCACAGCCGGCGCCTGGGCATTTCGTTGGGTCTCAATCTGATGCCGGCCGACGGAAAAATCTGTACTTTTGATTGCATTTATTGTGAGTGCGGTTTCAATGCCCAACGGCGTCCGTCCAGTCGGCGTCCTACTCGCGAGGAAGTGGCCGAGGCTTTGTCGGCCAAGCTGCAGCAGATGCATGCCGAGGGTGTACATCCTGATGTACTGACCTTTGCCGGAAACGGCGAGCCGACGGCTCACCCTGATTTTGAAGGCATTATTGACGATACCATCCGGTTGCGCGACACTTATTGCCCGCAGGCTAAGGTGAGCGTGCTCAGCAATGCCACGCTCAGTATGCGGCCGGCCGTACACCGCGCCCTGATGAAGGTGGACAATAATATCCTGAAGCTCGACACTATTTCGCCCGAATACATTCAGCTGGTCAACCGGCCGACGGGGGCTTACGACGTCAACGCCATTATCGAGTCGCTCAAGTCCTACAAAGGGCACGTGATTGTGCAGACCATGTTCATGAAGGGAAGCTTTAAGGGGATTGACGTGGACAATACGTCCGACCAGTACGTGCTGCCGTGGCTGGAGGCCGTCAGGCAGATACAGCCGCAGCAAGTGATGATTTATACCATTGACCGGGAAACGCCAGACCATGATTTGCGCAAAGCTACGCACGAGGAACTCGACCGCATTGTGACATTGCTGGAGCAGGCCGGAATCAAGGCTTCAGCCTCTTATTAAGCAGAAAAGGAAACCGAAGAAGTATAGCGCGAAATGGAAAAATCATTTGTCAATCGGGTGGCCGAAACTATACGCAAGCATCAGCTGCTCAAACCGGGCGAACGGCCTTTGGTGGCGCTGAGCGGCGGAGCCGATTCGGTGGCTTTGTTGCGCGTGCTGTTGCAACTGGGCTACCCGTGTGCTGCGGCTCATTGTAATTTCGGCCTGCGCGGTGAGGCTTCCGACCACGACGAAGCGTTTGTGCGGCAGCTATGTGAGCAGCTTGGCGTCACGCTCCACGTAGCCCGCTTTCAGACCCTGCAAGAGGCCCGGAAGCGTCGGGGCAGCGTAGAGATGGTGGCACGTGACTTGCGCTATGCTTTTTTTGCCCGTCTGATGAAGGCGCATCATTATGCCGTTACGGTCGTGGCACACCATCGCGATGACAATGTGGAAACCATGCTCCTGAACCTGGTGCGCGGTTCAGGCCTGAAAGGGTTGACGGCCATGCGCTATCGGCGCGAGGGGAGCATTGTCCGTCCGCTTCTGGATGTCAGTCGGGAGAATATCGAGCAGTATCTGAAGGACTTGCAGCAGCCTTACGTGACGGACGTCACCAACTTCGTGCCCGATGTCAAGCGCAACGTGGTGCGGCTGGAGGTGTTGCCCCTGTTGCGGAAGTTGAATCCGGCTGTTGACCAGACTTTGCAGCAGACCATTGCCTATCTTGACGAGGCTTATGCCCTCTCTCAAGAGCGGCTTCAGCTATTGGCCGATGAGGTCATTGTGCATCGGCATGGGGAAGAGATGGACCTTTCGGTCGACGCCTTGCATCAGTTGCCCTATGGCCGCACGCTGCTTCACCATCTGCTGGCGCCGTACGGCTTTCATGCCGCGCAGACCGACCGCATGGTGCAGGAGGGCTTTGGGCAACAGGGTGCTGTGTTTGAGGGCAGTGACGGTTGGCAGCTTTGGCGTGACCGCGGGGTTCTGCAGCTGCGTCGGAAGTTGGAGAAAGAGCCGCTTTCGGTGGCTTTACCGATACCGGGCGAAGCGCGCTTGACGCGAGGCGGAAAGGTCACGGTGTGGCGCGCTACGTGTGAGCCGGGTGCCGTGATTCTGAAAAATCCTGATGTAGCCTGTCTGGATGCTGATTTGCTGGCCTCTCACTCGTTGTGGTTGCGCCCGGTGGCTCCCGGCGACCGCTTCGTGCCGTTTGGCATGCGGGGCTCGCGCCTGGTGAGCGATTATCTGACAGACCGTAAATACAGTCGTTTACGTAAGGCGCAGACTTACGTGCTTTGCCGGGATAAGGATATTGTGTGGCTCGTAGGGGAGCGGACCGACCAGCGGTTTGCCGTGACGCCGGGGCGTACCCGCCATACGGTGGTGGTGCGCATGACCGCGGAAGAAGAATGAAAATTAAAAAAATCCTGATTCATGATAAAGAACTTACTTTTTGATTTGGGCGGCATTTTCATGACGTTATGCCGGGAGAACAGTGTGCGCCGTTTTCAGGCTTTGGGCGTGGAGCGGGCAGACGAGTTGCTTGATGCGTACACACAGAACGGCATTTTTTTGGAAGTAGAAGAAGGTAAGATTTCTGCACAGACCTTTTGTCAACGTCTGGGAGAACTGGCCCATCGGCCGGTGTCGTACGCTGAGGCGGAGGACGCCTGGCTGGGCTTTATTACTGATGTGCCGCAGTACAAGATGGACTATTTGCTGACGCTGCGCCGGCGGGGATATCGCATTGATATTCTGAGTAATACCAATCCGTTTATTCTGGGTTGGGCGCGTAGTCCGCGCTTCAGTCCAGACGGACATGGTCTGACACATTATGTAGACCACATTTACGCTTCGTATGAGCTGGGATGTGTGAAGCCCAGTGAAGAAATTTTCCGAAAGGCTTTGCAACAGGGAGAACTGAAGCCCGAGGAAACCCTTTTTATAGACGATTCCAAGAAGAATGTGGAACAGGGCGACCGCATGGGGCTGCATACGCTGTGGGTAGAGAATGGCGGAGATTTCCGTCCGGATTTGGAGGCAGTGCTCAAGGTTAGTGGCTTGGAGGCGGAGGTCAACTCATGACCGGCGAGCCGCGTAAGAAACCAGCCTATCGGCGGCGGTTGCGCGCCACGCGTTCCGACGAGCTGTTCATGCAGATGATGCAGCGGGTGGTGATGGAGAAGAAATATCTTGACCCCGATTACAGTGCGGCCCAGCTGGCGGCTGATTTGTCTACCAATACGCGCTATATCTCAGCTGTCGTGGCGCTGCATACGGGGCAGAATTTCAGTCAGTTTATCAATTCCTACCGCTTGCGTGAGGCCTGCCGTAAACTGCGCTCGCCGCGTTATGCTGATTATACGGCCGAAGAGGTCGGGCTGTCGTGCGGTTTTGCCTCACGCCAGGCTTTTTATCTGGCATTCCGTAAAGTGTATGATGTGACACCGCAGCAGTATCGTCAGCAGGGTACGGCAGATCCTTGAACCGAGGTCCCATCTCCGACAGACGAGGCGGCGGGCTGTGAAATCGGCGAGGCATTTTGTGGCATTGCACCTGCCGTAGTTGTTTTGGTCTGTTGGGCAACTTTCATCTTGACCAGAAAAGCCCGGATGTCATTCTGAATTTTTTTGAACAGCGGGCAGGACTTATAATAAGTGTGTTTGCGCAGCATTTCCTCAATTGGTGCCGCTGCATGCTGATAGGCCGACAGCTCGTTTTGCATCTGAGTGTTGTGTTCTGCAAGTTTGCGGATTTCTCGTTCGCGCTCGCGCCGCAGCATTTCTGCCACTCCACTTACGAGTGGAGCAACGAGACCATCAAACAGGTCATGTCCGCGCATATACATATAGGTAGTTTCTGGGGTCAGACCAAGATCAAGTAGTTCGTGACGCAGGGGAACATATGTTTTTTTTGCCTGTGGAAACATATGCTGTAATTGGTTGATTTTTCGGTTTACGCGATGGCGTAATCTCTCTAATGCTTCTTCAGGATGATAGTAGTTCAGTCTGTCAATGAGGGCTGTCGATGCAAGATCTGCCATGGAGAAATGGCGGTGGAGCCCGTTTCGATAGCACCAGATAGACCATACAAACAGTGGCCAAACCACTTGTGAGTACTGCTTCATAAACTGCTCGAAATCAAAAAGTCGCTTGTCGTTGAGCGTAGCCATGACACAGACATCATGCAAGGTGGGGGCGTAGCATTGGTAGTTCTCGATGGCGTATGCATAGGTATGAAATACATATGGATTGTTCAGCATAAAGCGCGACATATCGTTGCGTCCTTGCATGAGGTAGTCATAATCGGCATCAACGCAAGCTATCATGTAGCCGCCCAATTGCTCGCCAATCACGTTGACCAAAGCAATCTTCTTGCCCTTCGACAGGCTTGTGCGTGAGGGCAGGACTATTTCAAAATAAAAATCTTCCGTTTCCAGTTCATGCAGCAGGGTACTCCAAAAGAAGACGTCATCGTAGCTCTCTACAAAGGCCGTAATCTTTTGCCGTGCCTTTTGTGGGCGCATTCGCTGCGCAGCTTCTAGGTAGCGCGAGCTTAAGTTTTTAGAAAGCCTTTTCGACATTTTTCTTTTCCTCCTCTCCGTTTTTCCTTTTGTTTCGGGCTGTGATTGGGCGGCCTTGTTAATTATTTTTCAGCCGGTAGGGTGATGTCGGCCACATCGGTCACGTCGTCCATCCAGCCGTTCATGATCATGGCTGGCGAGTGGGTGGTCAGCACAATTTGTACTCGTGGGTTTAGTTGCCGGATCAGGGCAATCAGTCGCTGCTGCCACTCTACGTGTAGACTGATTTCGGGCTCATCCATCAGCAGCACGTAAGGCTCTTTGTTTTCGGTCAGTACGGTGAGTAGGATAATCAGCATTTGCTTTTCGCCGCTGGAGAGAACGTAAGGCGAGAGTCGCTCGCCTTGCTGCAGCAGCACGATTTCATTACTTTTCCGGTCTATTTTTTTACCCGTCTCACCGAACAGCGAATCCACCATATCCTGAAATTCCGTTTTTCCTTGTGCCAACTGTGCGGCGCGTTGTCCGGCTTCGGGGCCGCCCGCCGTGAGCAGTTCAATCATGTGGTTGCCCAGGTTCACCTGATAGTCCAGATACCGGCGTTGCAGCAGGTAGAGTTGCCAGTCCAGTTCCGTGGCTATGCGGGCGTCGGGCAGATGTTGTGTCAGGTCGGCCTGATGTATGAAAGGGCGGTCAAAGTTGCGAATCACATCAAATCGGATGCAGGTGGCGTCTGCCGGTTCGCAGTCTATCTTAACGCCCAAATTGTCAGCCCCCCACATTTCGCCTTGTCGTAGCGGCAGTTTAAGTCGTCCTACCAGTTTGTTGAGGATGGTGCTCTTGCCTACGCCGTTGACGCCGCTCAGGATGTTAACGTCCGGCTTCAGGTCCCACACAATGTGGTTCCGTCCGCCCCAAAGGCTGAGAATCTCGATTCGGGTAATGTATTCTGCAATAATTTCTGTCATGTCTTTTGGGTTTATCTGGGGTGGATAGAAAGTAATTTTTCTCCCCACAGCTTTCTACAAATTTACAATAAAGCGGCGGTGTGTGCAAATGCTGTTATCATGTTTTTGAGCATGATTTTGTTTTCTTTTTGCTAACTTTGCCAGACAGAGCATCATGCTTTTAGTTTGAAATACATTGATTACATGAAACACATTCTCTTTTTCATACTCTTGTGCATTTGGGGCAGTGCTTTGTTAGCGCTGGCCGATGGCTTTACTATTCGTGGCCGGGTGGTTGATAAACTTTTGCGCAGCCCGGTGCCTTACGCCAATGTGTCACTTTACGGCTATTCGGGCCGGGGCGCTACGACCGACAGCGTCGGTGTCTTTCAGATTAATAATGTCGAGCCGGGCATTTACCAGCTGATGGTGACTTGCGTGGGCTATCAGAAACTACTTTCACCCGAATACATTGTCTCGGCCGAACTGCCGCCGGTGGAGTTGGAATTGGAGGAGGCCACGTCAAAGTTGGGCGAGGTCACCGTACGCAATATGCCCCTGAGTCGCCCCAAGGACAGTCCGGTGAGCTTGCAGGTCATCGGGCTTCGTGAAATTGAGAAAAGTCCGGGTGGTAACCGTGACATCTCCCGCATTGTGCGCTCCTATCCCGGTGTGTCGTTTTCGCCAATCGGTTACCGTAATGACCTGATTGTACGCGGCGGTTCGCCGTCTGAAAACCGCTTCTATATGGACGGCATCGAAATCCCGAATATTAATCACTTTGCCACGCAGGGCGCTTCGGGCGGTCCGGTTAGCATTCTTAATGCAGATCTCATTCGTGAAGTTCATTTCTATACCGGTGTCTTTCCGGCGGATAAGGGTGGGGCACTCAGCTCGGTAATGGAAATCGGGTTGCGCGACGGTAATCTCGATGCTCAGCGATTTAAGGCCACATTTGGAGCTTCGGAGGTATCACTCAGCGGTTCGGGGCATGTGGGGCGTCGCACCACCTACCTCTTCTCGACCCGGCAATCCTATCTGCAACTGCTTTTTAAGGTGTTGGGCCTGCCTTTCCTGCCTAATTATGTGGACGGGCAATTCAAGGTAAAGACTCGTTTTGACAATAAGGACGAGCTGGTCGTGATGGGCCTGACGGGTATTGACAACATGAAGCTCAATACTTCTGAAACGGGGGAGGATGCCGAGTACATGCTCAGCTACCTGCCTCGTATCCGGCAGCAGACATTTACGCTTGGAGTAGCTTACAAGCACTACGCCGGGCGGCATGTGCAGACTTTCTCGGTGGGTTATAATTACCTGCGCAACCAAAATCTTAAATATCGTCAGAATGACGACTCTGATCCGCAGAATCTGACGCTTGACCTCACCTTGCGGGAGCAGAAGGCTACCTTGCGCGCTGAAAATCATACCTATGGCGAGCAGTGGACGTGGCTTGAGGGCGTGGAGGCCTATTATGCCCGTTACACGGACCACACCTTCCAGCGCCTTTATCAGGGCGACGGGCTTCGGCTCCATAATCAGCAGACCATGTTGGGGCTGGCCGGATGGGGCGCCTATGCTTTTGCCCGCTATCGCACGCTTGATCAGCGGCTCACCACTACACTGGGCGTGCGTCTGGATGGGAGCAGTTTTTCCGCGCGCATGGCACGCTTTTGGGAGCACATCTCCCCCACGTGGTCCGTATCGTGGCGCATTCGTCCCGTTTGGGCTCTGAATGCCGCCGTCGGGCTTTATCATCAGTTGCCGGCCTATACCTCGTTGGGCTATAAGGACGAGCAGGGCCGTTATGCCAACAAAACGCTGGACTACATGCGTGTGGCCAATGCCAACCTCGGCACCGAGTGGAACATTACTGAGCATGTCGTGCTCTCCGTGGAGGGCTTCTACAAATACTATTCTCAAATGCCACTATCGGTTGCTGACGGCATTCCGCTTTCCTGCAAGGGCAATGATTATGGTGTAGTGGGTAACGAACTGCTGGTGCCTGACGCCTCAGGCCGTGCTTATGGTGTGGAGGCTGCCATGCGGTGGCAAATTCCGGGGCGCCTTACGTCGGTGGCTTCGTTTACGTATTTCCGCAGCGAGTGCCGTAGCAGCAAGGAGGCGCCTTATATGGTTTCAGCCTGGGACAATCGCTTCATCGCCAACGTGAGTGCTACCTACGAATTGCCGCGTCATTGGAGCGTTGGCGCCAAACTGAGCGCCATTGGCGGCAGCCCTTATACGCCTTACGATGAGGACAAGTCGTCGCTGGTACAGGCCTGGGATGTGCAGGGCCACCCGTACTACGACTATTCGCGTTACAATGCCGGTCGGCTGGATGCCTTTGCTCAGCTGGACTTGCGTATCGACAAAAACTATTATTTCCGTCATTGGCGACTGGGCATATATCTCGATTTGCAAAATGTCACCAAGAGTGTGTTGCGGCAGCCCGATGTGCTGATGAGTACCGGCGTTATTGCCAATCCAGACGCTCCGGTGGCTAAGCAGCGCTACATCATGAAGCATATCCGGCAGGAGAGCGGTACGCTGCTGCCGACCCTTGGTTTGACGGCAGAATTTTGACTATTCACTGTTCGGGAAATAGTGAAAAAGAAGGACCTCCCTCTGAGTGCTGACTTGCAGCATTCGGAGGGAGGTCCTTGAATTTGCAAGGGGGATTGGTCGGGCTTAGTCCTCGATGAGCCCGGCTTCTTTCCAGCGCTTAACCAGTTGGCTGACGTCCGCCTGTGCTGTGGCTTCGTCCACTTCGTAAGCCTCGGTTAGCAGATGGGTCAGCATCGGCTCGGTGAAGTCCTTTTCCTCCACCTGTTGCCAAAGGTAAGCCGCCGTGGGATTGAGCGAAATCAGTTTGGTAAAGTCAATTTGTTCCAGTCCTTCAGCCGATACGATGTGTTCGCCGGCTAGTTCACGCAGGACGAATCCTTTTTTGATTTTCATGGTATGTGGTTTATGATTGGTTTTCATATCGTTTCAGTAGGGTGCGGCGGTACACGGCCAGTATTAGGCGGCGTATTGGGCGTAGCGTTTGCCACCATGCCGAAGCGCGTTGCCAGCGAGGGCTGTCGGGACTGACCGGTTGATGTCCGGGGCGCAGCACAAATTCCACTTCGCCGCATATATCCTCGGGGTGACAAGTTTCCTGTCCGTGCAGATTGCCGTCTCCCATCAGAATGATGCGGTGAGCATCAGCCTGTATGATACGATGCAGTACGTACTGATTTTTTCCGATGAGGGCCAGTACGATGCGCCCCGGTTGCAGGGGCAGGGTGGGGGGACGCAGTACTACGCTGTCGCGGCCGCCTACGATAAAGGGCAACATGCTGTGGCCGCGTGTACGTAAGGTCACACGGCGACCTTCGCGCAGCAAACGCTCTACTTCTGGCAGCAGGACGCTGTTGGGTACGTTGATTGAAGTCATGCCTGTTGCCCCTCCTCCAGGCGGGGAGTGACGGTGCGGCAGCACAGGCGGGCCGCTTCCTCATCGGGCAGGCACTGCAGGTGGTATATAGGGGTGACGGCCAGCAGTTCCTGCAGTGCGTGGTGCAGACCATCAGCCTGGTTGCGCTCCCACTTCATGGAAGAGGCTGCAGGACGCACGGCGGCATAGGCCCGCAGGCTGTTGAGGCGCTCAATGCGGTTAAAGGGAGCCTGTTCCAGCTGAACAATGGCACCGATGGGCGCCTGACGGTTGAGGTAGCAGGGCGTTTTGCCACTCCAAGGTGTACCGTACACTTGGGCTTTTCCGTCCTGGATGCGTATGGCGGGATTGTCGTCGTTGAGCAGGTAGCAGTCGTCCAGGTATTTCAGCCACAGACTGCTATGGGTGCTTTTGCCTGTACCGCTGCGCCCCAGAAACAAGTAGCCGTATTCTTTTCGGTATACTACCGAGGCGTGCATCAGCAAAGTGTCTTGCCCTACCGTACTGAAGGCAAACAGCATCATGGCGGCATTGTTTAGGGCAAAGTGTTGCTGCCCCGGTGTGGCGTCTGCGGGAATCCAAAGTCGGCCCTTGCTGAAAGTCGGGTCAATTTGCAAGGTGGCTGCATCTTCCTGGTGGTTGGCGTTGGGCGCAATTTGGAATAGTCGCCCGCCGTCGGCCGTGGTATAGAGTTGCAGCCAGGCGGCGTCGCAGTCAAAGGTGCCGATGGTTTCTGCCGGTTGGGGCAGGGGCGTTCCTTCAGAACAAACCGTGAGCTGGAACACGGGTTCCCGTCCTTCCGCATGTGTCAGGAAGAAAGGCTGGTAATTGCTGGCCAGTGCCCACAATATGTGGTCAGCTTCCATTTGCAGGCTGAACATGTGGCCTGCCACGAGATAGTATTGGGTATTCAGCATATTTTTCAAAAAAAACAGAAATGCAATCATACCGCATGGGTATGTGTTTTTCGCTGGCCGGAATGGGACATTATGTAAATGTCCCTACGGCGTCGGCAGGCAAATTTACTAAATTATCGGCATAACGGCCGTATCCGTCCGGTTTTTTTGGTGAGATTGGGGAATACGCTTCTGTCTGGACAAATGCTAAAAACAGTGTTTTTCATTTGTTCCTGCACTCACCTTTCGCTATCTTTGCTTATTGTTGGCGGCAGGAATGGATTTGCTGCCGGACGACAAAACACTCATCATTTTTTATTGTTTTACATCATGAATAGATTTTACTTGGCGGCTTTGTTTGGCTTTTGCCTCTCCACAGGGCTTTGGGCACAGCGCACGGAGCTGCTGCTCGAAAAGAACTGGAAGTTTACCAAGGGTGACCCCTCAGGGGCGGCCGATTCGCATTTTTCTGATTCCAAATGGACCAAAGTACGAGTGCCGCACGATTGGGCCATATATGGTCCTTTTGACCGTCGCAATGATTTACAGCAGGTGGCGGTAACACAGAATATGGAGACGGAAGCCAGTCTGAAAACGGGACGTACCGGAGGCTTGCCTTATGCCGGAATTGGGTGGTATCGCACCACGTTTTCTGTGAATTCCGGTCGGCAGACCACGCTGATTTTTGATGGCGCCATGAGTGAGGCGCAGGTGTATGTCAACGGAAAGGAAGCCTGTCGCTGGCCGTATGGCTATAACTCTTTTTATTGTGATGTGACGCCGTTGCTGCATGCGGATGGCAAGGATAACGTATTGGCCGTGCGGCTGCAAAACCGACCGCAGTCATCGCGCTGGTATCCCGGAGCCGGTCTCTATCGTAATGTCCATGTGGTAACCACCGAAAAAATCCATGTGCCGGTATGGGGCACGCAGCTGACTACGCCTTACGTAACGGATGAGTTCGCCTCCATCCGTTTGCGCACGGAAATTGTCAATGCCGAAAAAGCTGAGCTTACGGTGCAGACCGATATTCTTGGGCCGGATGGTCAGGTTGTGACCAGCCAGACCAACCGGGGCCGCATCTTCCACGACCAGCCCTTTGAACAGCATTTTACGGTGAATCATCCTCAGCTTTGGTCACCCGAGCAGCCGTCTCTTTATCAGGCTATTAGCAAAATTTATGTCAACGGGAAATTGCAGGATACCTATACTACGAGCTTCGGCATCCGCACGCTGGCTTACGTGGCCGACAAGGGCTTCTACCTTAATGGCCGGCATCGTAAGTTCCAGGGCGTGTGCAACCATCACGACTTGGGCCCGTTGGGCGCCGCCATCAATGTGTCGGCCCTGCGTCACCAGTTGCAGATGCTCAAGGATATGGGCTGCGATGCCGTCCGTACCTCCCACAATATGCCGGCACCCGAGCTGGTGGCCCTGTGCGACGAAATGGGCCTGATGATGATGCTCGAGCCCTTTGACGAGTGGGATGTGGCCAAGTGTGAAAGCGGTTATCACCGCTTTTTTAAGGATTGGGCCGAGCGCGACATGGTCAATATGATTCGGCAGTATCGCAACAGTCCGTCAGTGGTGATGTGGAGCATTGGTAATGAAGTGCCCACGCAGTGGAGTCCCGACGGTTACAAGGTGGCCAAATTCCTGCAGGACATTTGCCATCGTGAGGATCCTACACGCCCCGTCACCTGCGGTATGGATCAGGTGCAGGCCGTATTGGGCAACGGCTTTGCCGCCATGCTCGACATCCCGGGCTTTAACTATCGTCCTCATCTGTACGACGAGGCTTACAACCGCTTGCCCCAGCACCTGATTCTGGGCTCTGAAACTTCGTCCACGGTCAGCTCGCGCGGCGTCTACAAATTTCCTGCTGTACGCAAGGCCGGAGCGGTTTACGACGACCATCAGTCGTCCTCGTATGATTTGGAATATTGTCCGTGGTCCAATATTCCCGACATTGATTTTGCCAGAGCTGATGACTACGACTGGACACTTGGTCAATTTGTCTGGACCGGCTTTGACTATTTGGGCGAGCCCAGTCCGTACGATACCAACGCTTGGCCCAACCATAGTTCCATGTTCGGCATCATAGACCTGGCTTCTATACCCAAGGACCGTTATTATCTTTACCGCAGTGTGTGGAACAAAAAGGCTGAAACATTTCATATCTTGCCTCATTGGACGTGCCCCGGTCGTGAGGGGCAGCCTACGCCGGTGTTTGTCTACACAAACTATCCTTCGGCTGAACTGTTTATCAATGGCAAGAGTTATGGTCGGCAGACCAAGCTGCGTGACGGCGAACCTGAAAATCGCTATCGCCTCATGTGGCATAATGCCATCTACGAGCCGGGTGAGTTGAAAGTGGTGGCTTACGATTCCACCGGTCATGCTGTCGCTGAAAAGTCCGTACGTACGGCGGGGCAGCCACATCATATTGAGTTGGCCACCGACCGCCACCAACTGACTGCCGACGGCAAAGACTTGGCTTACGTTACGCTGCGCATTGTAGACAAGGACGGCAATCTTTGTCCCACCGACGGTCGCCTGGTGAAGTTCAGTGTGAGCGGTGCCGGGCGCTATCGGGCATCGGCCAATGGTGATCCGACCTGTCTTGACCTTTTCCACCTGCCGCAGATGCATGCCTTTGGCGGTATGCTAACGGTGATTGTGGAAGCCGGCGAGAAGCCCGGACGTATTCAACTCAAGGCCACGGCCAAGGGATTGAAAACCGGTCGCCTGTCCTTGACTGCTGAGTAGGGGATAAACGGTCCGACCAAACTCTATGGAAAGAAATCTTTTTATATACTTTTCTATGAAAAAAACTCAAACCTTATGGGCACTGGCCCTGCTACCCATGGGCGGTCATGCAGCTGATGCCAATCCGTTGCAGCCTAATATCGTACTGATCATGTGCGACGACATGGGCTTTTCCGACTTGGGCTGTTATGGTAGCGAAATTCATACGCCCAACATCGACAAGCTGGCGCGCTACGGCGTCCGTTTCAGTCAGTTCAAGAATACCGGGCGCAGCTGTCCAAGTCGGGCTTCGCTGCTGACGGGCCGTTACCAGCACGAAGTGGGTATGGGCTGGATGGCCGAGGTCGACGAACATCGTCCCGGCTATCGCGGACAGATTTCGCGTGACTATCCAACCATAGCCGAGGTGCTCCATGCCGGTGGCTACAATACCTACATGTCCGGCAAATGGCATGTTACCACTTTCGGAGGTTTCGATGCACCCAATGGCAGCTATCCCGTGCAGCGCGGTTTCGAGCGCTACTATGGCTGTCTCTACGGTGGTGGGGGATATTATAAGCCCAGTCCGGTATTCAGTAATCTGAGACGCATTACTGACTTTCCTGATGACTATTATTATACCAATGCTATCACCGATTCGGCAGTCAGTTTCATCAAGGGGCATGATCCTTCACGTCCCATGTTCCTCTATTTGGCCCACTATGCGCCCCACCTGCCATTGCAGGCTCCCGAGCGTTACGTACAGCGTTGCCTCGATCGCTATCGTGAGGGGTACGACGTGCTGCGTCAGCGGCGGTTCGAAAAGCAGAAGAAACTGGGACTGGTTCCGGCCGATATGTCCCTTCCGATGTTTGACAGCGAGTTTGGTGGTCACCGCCCGGCCTGGACCGAGCTGACGCCCGAGCAGCAGAAGCAGTGGACGCACGACATGGCTATCTATGCGGCCATGATTGAAATCATGGATGAGGGCATTGGCAAGGTCGTGGAAACCATCCGACGCAAGGGCATGCTGGAGAACACGGTGTTCCTCTTTCTTTGTGACAACGGTGCCACGCTCGAAGGCGGTTTCCTGGGACAGCTTATGGCCGACCTCTCCAATACACCTTATCGCAGTTACAAACAGTGGTGCTTTCAGGGCGGCACCAGTTCACCTCTTATCGTGACCTATGGCGATCCTGACAAGAATCGGATGGCCGGCAAGGTCTGCACGCAGCCTTGCCACATTATTGATATTCTGCCCACCTGTCTGGCGTTGGCCAACGTGAACTATCCTGACACCTGCCGCCCGGCAGCCCTGCCCGGTCGTAGCTTGCTGCCGGCTGCTTTCGGTCGGCCGGAGGAGCCTCGCACGCTCTATTTTGAGCATCAGGCATCGTGCGCTATCATCGACGGCTACTGGAAACTGGTACGACGCGACCGTAACTCTTCCTGGCAACTTATCAACCTCTCAACCGACCCGTTCGAAACGCACGACCTGGCTTCCGAAAAGCCCCGAAAGGTGGAGGAGTTAGAGGCCAAGTGGATTGCTTGGGCCGAGACGCACCACGTGTTCCCACTGGAGGACAAGAGCTGGACACAGCGCATCAATTTCTATAAACAGAAGAATCCTGATCAGAGCGGACGGCAATAGTCAGGACTGTAATTCACATATTGTATTGGTAAACATATATGGGGCGTTCTCCGTTTGCAGCCGGAGGGCGCCCCGTTTTGTCTTTCTGTATGAATGTGGGCAAGGGGAATAAGTGTTAAAAACAGCGCGGAAAGTCAAAAAACTGTCGAGGTTTGTCGGTAATTTGCTCCGGAAAGTGTAACTTTGACGGGACAGGGATCAGACTTTCGGCAAATAACCTGAAAGTAGTGTCCGTTTTACCTAATCACCTTTTTAAAAACACATCATGAAAAAAATGTTACCTTTCGGCCTGTTGCTGGCCGGTGCTGCGCCTGCTGTGGCGGCTCCGGCTCAGACAGAATCCGGTCTGGTGCCTTCGGCCGAGCACCCCAACATCATCCTGTTTATGGTAGACGACATGGGATGGCAGGAAACTTCCGTGCCTTTCTATTCTTCGCCTACGGCGCTTAACCGCCGTTACCGTACGCCCAACATGGAGCGCGCATGGCGGCCCAGGGCGTTAAGTTCATGCAGGCCTATGCCTGTGCTATTTCTTCTCCTTCGCGCTGCAGCCTGATGTCGGGTATGAATGCTGCGCGTCACCGCGTGACCAACTGGACGCTTAACTACAATACCAAGACCGACGCTTCCAGTAGCGTGTTGACTTTACCAGACTGGAACTATAACGGCATTCAGCCGGCTGGTGTGGCCGATGCGCACGACCTCTCTAACGGTACGCCCGTGACGTCGCTGCCGCAAATCCTGCACGACAACGGCTACTATACCATCCATTGCGGCAAGGCGCATTTCGGCTCTGAAACTACATCGGGGGCCGATCCGCTCAAGTTTGGCTTCGATGTCAATATTGCCGGTGCGGCCAATGGTGGGCCGGGCAGTTATCTGGCCGAAAATGAATACGGGTCCGGCAGTTTCCACGTGTCGGGGCTCGAAAAGTATTATGGTACCGGCACTTTCCTCTCTGAAGCGCTGACCATTGAGGCCCTCAAGGCCATTGAGGAACCCATTCAGCGCAACCAGCCGTTCTATCTCTATATGGCGCACTATGCTATTCACACGCCTTACGATGCCGACTCGCGCTTTACGCCCAACTATGCCAATTATCACGATGAGCAACTCAATGCCGTGCTGAATAACCAGGAAATCAATCACGCCGCTTTGGTGGAGGGCATGGACAAGAGTCTGGGCGATATTCTTGATTATCTGGAAGCCAACCCCGATGTGGCTCGCAATACGGTGGTGCTGTTCATGTCCGACAATGGCGGACAAGCCGTCAGTGTGCGGCAAGGACGGGCAAACTATGATCAGAATTATCCAGCCCGCGGTGGTAAAGGTTCGGCCTATGAGGGCGGTGTGCATGAGCCCATGATGCTTTATTGGCCGTCAAATACCAAGGTACAGGGCGGTAGCGAAAATCAGAGCCGCATCATGATTGAAGACTTCTTTCCCACCATTATCGATCTGGCTGGCGTGAAGTCCTATCAGACTGTGCAGCACGTCGACGGAAAGAGCTTTGCCGACATCTTGCGTGACCCCTCCATTGAGCGTTCACGCGTCAACATTTGGCACTTCCCCAACCTGTGGGGGGAGAGTCAGGACAAGAGTGAGGGCTACGGTGCCTACTCCGCCATCATGAAGGGTGACTACCACATGCTGTATTTCTGGGAAACGCAGGAACGCCGCCTGTATAACATTCGTGAGGATATTGGTGAAACGAATAACCTGGCCAAAACCGAGCCCGAGCTGTTGCAGGCTCTGTCGGAGGAACTGACAGATTCACTGAAGGCATATGACGCACAGCGCCCCACCTATACCGAAACCGGTCAGCTCATTCCCTGGCCTGACGAGGCACCGCTTCCCGTGGAGGTGGGTGATGTAGTACCACCTACTGCGGGCATTTTCCAGTATAGTACGGAAGACGAGAAACACTATTATCGCATTGTGGACAATCGAGCAACTAATTTTACGTGGACACTGGGCAACCACAACGGCTATTCAGCTATTCAGGCTACTACGGAGGTCTATGGTAATGCTTATGACGCAACCCAGCAGTATTTCTATTTCATGCCCGGCTCAGACAACAGTCATTTCCGCATTTATACTGTGGATGGTCGTAACGTAGACTATGTGGACGGGTTGACAGGTTCGTCGTGGAATGGTGGCAACGTCGGTTCCGGCACCACACTGCCCTACATGCAGTACGGCACATCCACTTCGGGCGAGTTCCAGCTGGTGTCCACCGGCACCTTCGGGCGTTATGCCATCAAGGCGCCCAACGGTGACATTCTTAATGATCGCGGTACGGCCAACGGCACGGCGGCCAACATGAAGTGGGTAATCAACACCTATTCCGGCATTACGCTCAGCGATGCCGGCAGCAACTATAAGTTCGTACCGGTGCAGGGTACTTCGGTGGGCGGACTGATTGAGGCGCTCTACCAAAAATATCAGGAAAAGGCGGATTATGTCGGGGCTCACGACCTGACCACCATCACACCGCTCTATGAAGAAGCCATGAAGGACCCTCAGCTCGAGGATCTCAGAACACTGGAGGAAGCCTATGCCCAGACGCCGGAGCTGACCCTGCAGATGGGCAGCCTCTATCGCCTGCGTAACTATATGCGTAAGATTTCTACCGGCAATACGGCCTGCAACGGTCAGGGTGGTTATCTCGAACAGATGGACCCGCTCAATCCCGACCATCAGCTGTGCAGCAAGGGCAGCTATTCGGCCGTCGATGCCGACAATTCGCACGCCGATGCCCTGTGGCGCGTGGAGGCCGCTGCGGCCGAGGGCACGTTCTATCTGCGCAACCTCAATACGGGACAGTACATCTCGGCTTCCGGCGTCTCAAACAATGCCTATGCCCAGACTACGGACAATGTAGCGCAGGCCCTGGCACTGAAGCTCGTGCCCTATGGCGACATGCAGTACAAGGTGGCCGTAGCCTCCAACGAGGCTTTGCGACTGCACGTGTCCGGCCTCACCGGTACAGGCAGCTCGGCCCGCCTGATGTTCTACAACGGCGAGGACAAGAACACGGCTTCGGCGTGGTATCTGATTCATGCCCGTACGGTAGACGTCACCACCCAGGAGGCGCCCAATGGTAATTTTGCCTCTGCCTATCTGCCCGTGGCCGTCAGCATGCCCGAGGGACTGAAGGCGTATGCCGGCAAGGTGGAGGGCCAGCAGCTCATGCTTAAGGAAGTGGGCGAAACAGTACCTGCTCAAACCGGTGTCGTGCTCAAGGGCGAGCAGGCCGCAACTTATAGCCTTCCCATCGTTGACCGTCAGGTGGAGCCCGTGGCCGACAATGCCCTGGGCGGCTCCCTGCGCTATCAGCCTACCGAGGGCCTGTCGTACTTCCTCCTGACCGTGGGTGAGGGTGGAGCGGCTTACCTGCCGGCCACCGCAGACAACCTGCCGGGCAATGTGGCCTGGCTCGACGGCACCGGCATCACGGCTCCGCAGGGTCTTACGTTTGGCGGATTTGTGGGACTGGATGGCGTTACGGTCAGTCCGTCTACTCCGGCGCCCTATTATGACCTGAGCGGCCGTCGCGTAAAGCGCCCGTCCAAGGGTATTTACATCCAGCAGGGCCGTAAGGTCGTGATCCAGTAAAAAAGAAAATTTTGTTCCCGGCCTTTCGTGCCGGAGCGTAGATAAAACCATCCGGTCTTGCCGTTTTCGTTGTGGAACGGCAGGACCGGATGCTTTTTTGCAGGTTATGAAGGGGGTGAGGGTGAGAGTAGGGGGGAGTGTGCTGCTGCACGGGCCTCTTCCCATTTCCCCCTTATGCGGCTTTCGGCGCTTTCATGTGCGCCAGAATACGTGGAAACTGATAGGCAAAAATCAGAGTGCAGCAAATGGCGGCCGTGGCGTCCGAGATGGATTCAGCCAAAAACACGCCCTTCATGCCCCAGAAATGCGGCAACAGCAGGGCCAGCGGCACCAGCAGGAATACCTTGCGCAGCAGGGCAATGAACACCGAGATGCGGGCGGCGCCCAGAGCCACAAACGTATTCTGGCAGGCACGCTGCAGCCCGAAAATGCTCATGCCCGACAGGAAAAGCGGCATCACCCGTTCCACCGTGGCAATCAGGCGCCCGTCGTCCGTAAAGGCCGCGGCCACCAGGTGCGGGAAGCACAGCATCAGCACAATCAGTACGAGATTGAACGTAAACATCGTCAGGAGCACGATGCGGAAGCACGATTTCAGTCTTTCGCGGTTGCCGTGTCCGTAGTTGTAGCTGGCCACCGGCACAAAGCCCTGGGCAAATCCCGTGAGCGGTACGCTAACAAACAGCATGGCGCTCTGCATGATGGCCAGGGCACTGATGTAGATGTCGCCGTACGCCTTCAGACTGCTGTTCAGCACAAAGCCAATCAGGCTCTCCGTGCTGGCCATGATAAAGGGTGACACGCCCAGGGCCAGGATGGAGCGCACAATGGGGCCGTCCCAGTGCATGTAGCGCGGCTGAAGGCGCAGGGTAGCCCGGCGCGACGTCAGAAACCCGATAATCCACACCGCGCTGCAGGCCTGCGAGATGACGGTGGCCCAGGCCGCCCCCTTTACTCCCATGTGGAAACCGAAAATCAGCAGCGGGTCCAGCCCGATGTTGAGCACGGCTCCGATGATGACCGACCACATGGCAATGGCCGGCCGGCCCTGGGTGTTGATAAACGTGTTCAGTCCCACCGACAGCTCCACAAACAGCGTGCCCGCCAGGTACACGCTCAGGTAGTCGCGGGCGTAGCCTATGGTGTGCGCTGAGGCCCCGGCAAAGGTCAGAATGGGCGTCATGAAGAGGTAGGCCGTGGCCGAGGTCACCACCGTAAAGCCCACCAGCAGCACGGCCCCGTTGCCCAGAATCCGACTGGCCCGTTCGCGCCGTCCCTGTCCCAGGGCAATGGCCGCCAGCGGCGCACCGCCCCCGCCCACAATGGCCGAGAACGCCGAAATCAGGATGATGATGGAACTCGTCACCCCAATGCCCGCCAGTGCATCCGTACCGATGCCCGGAATATGTCCGATGTAAATGCGGTCCACAATGCTGTAGAGCAGGTTTACCAGTTGTGCTGCCACGGCCGGCATGGCCATGCGGAAAATCAGCGGCAGCATCCGGTCGGTCCCCAATCGCTCTTCGTAAATTCTGCTTGTCATCTTTGTTATATAATTTAAGTGTTTGCAAAGTTACCAAAAAACCTCCGCCACTGTTTCCGTATTTCAGTTCTTTCCGGTATACGGTTTCCCTCTGTTTTTTATGGATTTCAACGTGGTAAATCTCTTATGTTTCGAAGGGTGGTTTGAAAAAAACTTCCACGGATTGGAGAATAAATTAGGTGCCTTCTTGTTTTCACGAGATGGCTTCTATAAAAATAGGGTAGAAAAGAACGAGAAAAGGAGCTGATGATGTCGAAAAAAGAGGAAATGAAGGATGGATTTTGCCAGAAAAAGTGTATGTTTGTAAATATATATCCGATTAATCTTACAGCAGAAGTTTATGAAAAAAAAATTTTACTTTCTCTCGGACTGTTGACGAGTTGTGGGTCAGTAACGGTATGTGCCCAGCAGAGTTTTCCGAAACTAACCGTGGCGAACGACACTGTGTGGTATGTTCTGTCGACGCCTGAGCGGGATAACCTCCACTTGACCTGCGCGGGGGAGGGGGATTACGTGACGGGTAGTGCCGTTACGTATGCCAACAGTCAGATGTGGTGTTTTGTGGCGAGTCCGAATGGCCAGCTGAATATGCTGAACCGTCAGGCGGGGCTTTATCTTAGTGAGAAGGCGGCTGCCGACAAGTATTTTCGCAGCACGGCTTCAACACCGGAAACGGGTTTCAAGTTGCAGATGGTGGAGAGCAAGAATCTTTACAACTTAATTGATGCCAGTGGACAGATGGTCAATCAGTGCCTGAATACGGAGCAGTTCCGCCTGACCAACTGGGAACAGTCCACCGACCCCGGCAACCTCTTTCAGATAGAGGAGGTAGACGTGAACAACGTGGCACTGAGCGTAGCCCGCAACGAGGCCCGCACGCTGCTCAGCTAGACGGAGGCAGGTACGGCGCCGGGAACATACCCCCAGGCCAGTCGCGACAAGCTGGAGGCAGCCATTGAGCAGTCACAGACCGTGGAGGAGCTGAAGGCTGCCATGACGGAATATCGCCAGAGCATGGCGGGCGTTACGGAGGACAGTTTTATTTCCTCGTATCCACTGGTCCGTCGTATTGCAATGGCAAGGTGGTCTACAACACCAAACCTACTGAAGGGGCTTGGCTGCGCTGGGGCGATAAGACTATTGACGAGAACGCGATGTGGGAGTTCGTAAAAACGGCAGACGACGATAATACCTACCTGCTGCGCAACAAGGCTACGGGGCTTTATCTGCACGCCACGAGCAACGGCAGCAATTCCGGCGAGGTGCGTGGCGTGGCCACCACGGGTGACTACACCACTTTCCAGATCGAGTCGCTGGGGCAGGACAAATCGTTTCTGATTTACACGTCGGGAGGTAATCCGATTCATGCACAAAATGATTACGGCGTGATGGTCACGTGGAATTCTCGTAACTACGGCAGTGCCTCGTCATGGCAGATTATTCCGGTGACGGATGATGAACTGGCACAGGGGGAAAGTAAAACGTCAAGTGATAGGTCTGACTATCAGGTTGTATGGGAGCAAGAGTTTAACGAGAATGGCTCTTTGGATGAAAAGGATTGGAATTTTGAAACAGGATTCGTGCGTAATCATGAGGATCAGTGGTATCAGTCCGACAATGTATATAAGAAAGATGGTAATCTGGTGTTTGAGGCTCGCAAAGAGCATCGCGACAACCCGTGGTATGAGGCCGGCAGCAGCGACTGGAAGAAGTCTCGTCAATATATTGACTACACCTCGGCCTGCGTTACTACCGCAGGCAAGCATGACTGGCTGTATGGTCGTGTAGAGGTGTGTGCCAAGATTCCATTCTATTCCGGTTCGTGGCCGGCCATTTGGATGCTGGGTAACGAGAGCGTGACCGGTGAGTGGCCTTCATCCGGTGAGATTGACATTATGGAGTATTACAAGGACAAGACGCTGGCTAACCTGGTGTGGGGATCCAGTGTGCGCTGGCAGGGCATTTGGGAAGCTCGTAGTACGCCTGTTTCCGGTTATTGGATGAAGCAGGATACCAATTGGGCCGATGCTTACCATACCTGGCGCATGGATTGGGATGAGGAGTCCATTAAGCTCTATCTGGACGACGAACTCATCACTATTTGCAACCTATCGCGCACCATCAATCAGGGTAGCTGGCATTTGGTGGACAACCCCTTCCACACCCCGCAGTACTTACTGCTGAATCTGGCTTTGGGAGGCGACAACGGCGGTACGATTGACGAGAGCAAGTTGCCGTTCTATTATCTTGTGGATTATGTGCGTATCTATCAGAAGCCGGATCAGATGGTGGGTATTTCGTCCGCTACAATCTCCGCATCTTCCATGGTGAGCCTCAGCGGCCGTCAGTGCCATATCAGTACCCAAGGTTTTGAGGGGCTCGTGCGGGCCACGGTTTATAGCTTGTCAGGTACTCAAGTAGCTTCTGTGTCAGGTTCAGCTTCAGGTGCAACACTTTTGCTCAACCTCAGCCAATTGAACAAGGGCATCTATTTGGTAAAGGTGTCCGATGGAAACCACACAAAGACTGAGAAAGTCATTCTTCCGTAACTTATTGTTGATCAGAGGTTAAAACAATAAAAATAGCCATCGCGGTGTTAACGTCAAGAAGATTGTAACAGCGTTGGCTATTTTTATTGTTCAGAGGTCTAATAGAGTATTTTCTATAGGATAAAATGTTTTATAGTGCTTGATTCCTCACATTTCTTTTTCCCAATAGTTTAAAGGCTTGCTCGTTTTTTTACAGAAGTGTGAGAAAAAAAACTAATATTTATCTGAATAAGTAGGAAAAAGTGTATATTTAACGCAAATTCATTCTCTTAATTCAAAGATCATCATCTTACTGTATGAAAATGAGAAAATAGCTATAGATCGAATCTATATTCTATGCATTTTTTCTATGGGTCAAAATCTAAAAAAACAATCTATGAGAAAAACACATTTATCGGGATTGCTTGTTATTGCAAGCGTTTGTTTGTGGAGTATTCTTTTTGCTTCGTGTGCAACAAGAGTTACAGAAGAAATGTTAACTCCCAGGACAGAATCATCGATGGTTAGTTTACCACGATTTTATCCAATAATGCCTGAACGACAGGAATTTAAAGATGACTTCAAATTAACAAAAACAACGTCACTTATTTCTTATGCAGATGTATTTTATGATGACATGAAAAAGATGTTTCGTAAAAATCAGGAAAATAATTTTTTAATTTCAGTTCCCGATAATTTTGGCTATATTCGGTGTAATAGCATTGATATTAAATTGAAAAATAATTCGTGGTATCTTTTGCCTAGTATATGTACAATTATGTATGCCAATTTGATGGGGTGTCCGTTTGTTGGAATAAAGGTGATAAATGAGGCTTCATTTTCGATATTGGATTGTGAAGGTAAAGAAATTAAGCAATATACGATTCGTGGTGTGGGTCGGTCGTCTGGGGGGATTTATACTATCGGCAGGGATATCGGGAGGTTTGCTTATATCAATGCAAACAAGGACTTACTTAAAAAACTTAACGAGGCCATTCAGAAGGATAAACATATGCTTGCTGTAATGTTGGCAGAGTCGGGGAGAGAGCAAAGAACAAAAATGCAGCTTGGTGAGAAGGCTGTTTCTGTTGCGGATCGTAATTATGAGAAGGGGGTTGAGGCTTTGCAGAAAGGAAAAAATGAGCAGGCTGTTTTATTGTTTGATAGAACACTTACCCGCTATCCTCAACATTATATGGCTTTGTTTTATAGAGGTGTATCGCTCAGTAATTTAGGACGTTACAGTAAGGCAATAAAAGATTTTAAAGAAGCTTCACAGATCAATCCGCAATTTGCCGATGCTTTGTATTTTCTGGCTTTTTTGCAGCAGAAAATGAAACAGTATGAAGCTGCAACAGTAAATGTGCAAAGAGCTTTGGCTTTACAAGGCAATGAGTATTATTATAGTCTTTATGCGGCGCTTTTGCAGCAGGATGGTTATTTGGAAGAGTCTAAAGAACAATATAAAAAGATACTTGAAATTAATCCAGATCGTATTGATGTATATGAATGGATTGCCAAATTAGATGAGCTTATAGAAGCTAAAAAAACAATGGAAGAACAGCAGTACATGCAACTTCTGAATAAGCAGGCACAGGCATTGCAGGTAATGTCGCAAAGTTTAGCCCCAAATCAGATTCAGAATCCCGTGCAATCTTATGAAACAGGTCAAGCTGGACAGCGTAGTAGGGAAAGTGTATCGCGTGATTTGGATAAGGCACGAAAATTATTATCAGAAATGAAACGAAATAGCGATCGGGATAAAAGCAATGTAGATAAGGTTATTTATCAAAGAATGATACAACGTCAGGAAGAGAAAATTCGAGAACTGGAGCAAGAACTTGAAAAGTTGGATCAATAATATATATCTTGCAATTCGGTAAAACGTCTGGGGGATACAGTATATAGAGATGAAATGTGTTTTACCGAATTGCAACTTGTGGTTATATTAGGTGTATTTGAGACAGTTGTTTTATCTACGGTGATTAGGTGGTGATGAATAATAATAGCTGTTATCTTATACCGATTAGTTTATGTGTTTGTAAAGACAGATTCCACTGTGGATTTTCAAGACAATATTCAATGGCTTCTTGTAGGATTCGCTTGTTTTGTATTTTATCGTGAGTGTCGCATGGTTGAAGATACCGTATTTGACAAGTAAGATTGAGATATTGTGAAAAGTCCTGATCTTTATTGGTGAAAACAACTTTTAGTTCGTTGCAATTTCGTATGACTAAAGGGCGTGGGCTCCATGTTGTTTTTGGTGATAGGGTAATCCAGTCAACATTTCCTTGGATTGGAGTTGTACCATTTGTTTCAATTGCAATGAATTTATGAGCATGGTGTAATGCTGTTGTCAGAGGTTCATCAATTTGTAATGCGGGTTCTCCTCCTGTCAATACTACGTGGCGAATCGGTGATTGTGTCGCTATTTGTATGATCTCATCCAATGTCGTTTCATGGAAAGATTGATGGGATGTATCACAAAAGGGACATTGTAGGTTACAACCCGAAAAACGAATGAATAAAGATGGAGTTCCAGTGTAAAAACCTTCACCTTGAAGTGTATAAAATATTTCGTTGATTTTATAGGTTTTCATGTATTATAGACAACAATTTTCGAAACCTTCTTTGACGTAAACTGCTATATTCCCTTCAGATTCTTGAAATTTAACTTTATAGCATTGCGGAATTTCCTGACAGATCCAATAAGCCAGGTTTTCTGCAGTGGGATTAAATTCAAATTCTTCATTAAGATATTTATGGTCAAACTTCTGCATAATCAAGTCTTTTATTTTTTTGAAGTCAATGACCATCCCGTCTTCATTGAGTGTATCAGATTGACAATAAATTGTTACAATAGCATTATGACCATGGAGATGCTGGCAACGCTTATCATATGATGTTTTTAGATGATGAGCTATGGATATTTCGAGGCGTTTTGATACAAAATACATATGATATATATTTTTGTTATGCGTTATATATATAGTTTGCAGGATTTCAAATTAATCCTGCAAACTATAGTGTTGATCTTGAATGATTATTGTGCAGCCTTTAAGGATTCTATAGTCGCTTTCAATGTAGCGATTTTGCTTGTTGCATCATGTTGTTTCTTTCTTTCCATTTCTACAACTGCTTGGGGCGCATGGCTAATAAATTTTTCGTTGGAAAGTTTCTTTTCTATTCCTCGGAGGAATCCTTCCAAGTGTTTTAATTCAGCTTCTGCTTTTTCTATTTCGGCCTCAATATCTATTAGACCTGCAAGGGGTATAGCATATTCATGTGTACCTACCATGAAAGTTTGAGTATTTTCTTCTTTGGTAGAAACAGATGTGATTGATTCAATGTTTGCCATACGTTGAATGAGGCAGTTGTATGATTCAATTGGATTCTTTCCGACAACTTGCAGTTGCAAACGTTCTTTAGGAGAAATATTTTTTTGATTCCTAATAGAACGGATTCCAGAAATGACGTCGCATACGATGCGAACATTGTTCAGTAAAATATCATCTCCTTCGTGTGGATTCTCAATGGTTTGTGCACTGGTCATGATACTTTCACCTTCTTTCCTATCAGCAAGTTGTTGCCATAATTCTTCTGTAATAAAAGGCATAAACGGGTGAAGTAGATGAAGTAGATGATCAAAACATTGCAGCGTTTCTGTATATGTTTGTTCATCGATTGCACTACCATAGTCTGGCTTTATCATTTCAAGATAATTACTGGAAAAGTCATCCCAAAACAACCTATAAACTTCCATTAAAGCTTCGCTCAGTCTGTACTTTTTATAAAGGTCTGCAATTTCTGCAGCACTTTTTCTTAATGTTGCAGAAAACCATTCTACAGCTAGTCGAGCTGTTTCAGGTTGTGGTTGTTGGGCTGTATTCCATCCTTTTACGAGGCGAAATGCATTCCAAATTTTGTTGCAGAAATTACGTCCTTGTTCACAAAGGGATTCATCAAATAAAATATCATTTCCAGCAGGAGCTGATAACATCATACCCATGCGGACGCCATCTGCGCCAAATTTGTCAATTAGTTCAATCGGGTCTGGGGAATTTCCGAGCGATTTCGACATTTTACGCCCTTTCTTATCACGCACAATCCCAGTAAAATAAACGTTCTTAAATGGCATTTTTCCAGTATACTCATATCCTGCCATAATCATGCGAGCAACCCAAAAGAATATGATATCTGGCCCCGTTACGAGATCATTAGTGGGGTAGTAATAGTTGAACTCTTCGTTGTTAGGATCATTTATTCCATTGAATAGTGATATGGGCCACAACCAAGAAGAGAACCATGTATCTAAGGCGTCTTCGTCTTGTTTGAGCTGATCAATTGTGAGTGTATGATCATTTGTTTTCGCAATGGCTAACTGTAGAGCCTCTTCAGGTGTTTCAGCTACTACATAACCTCCTTTTGGTAGGTAATAGGCAGGAATTCGGTGTCCCCACCATAACTGGCGGCTTATGCACCAATCTTTAATGTTTTCCAGCCAATGTTTGTAAACATTCTTATATTTTGCGGGGTAGAAATGGATTTCGTCATTCATAACCGGTGGTAATGCCAAGTCTGCAAAATGTTTCATTTTGAGAAACCATTGCATTGACAACTTCGGTTCAATGGCTGTGTCAGGGTTACGTTCAGAGAATCCTACTTTATTAGTATAAGCCTCTACTTTTTCTAACAAATTTGCTGCTTGCAGGTCGTGCTCGATTTGTTTACGGACTTCAAAACGATCCATACCTACATACATACCAGCAGCTTCGCTGATTGTACCATTGTCGTTGAAGATATCTATTGACTCAAGGTTGTGCTTTTCTCCTAACATGTAGTCATTAATGTCATGAGCAGGAGTTACTTTTAAGCAACCTGTTCCGAACTCAATATCAACATAATTATCTTCAATTACAGGGATTATGCGATTAACAAGAGGTACAATAACTTTTTTACCTTTTAACCAAGAATTTTTAGGGTCGTTGGGATTAATACACATGGCAGTATCACCCATGATGGTTTCAGGACGTGTTGTGGCAACTATGGCATATTTATCAGTTTCACCTTCAACATAATAGCGTAGATAATACAACTTAGAATTTTCTTCTTTATAGATAACTTCTTCATCAGAAAGAGCTGTTTGCGCTTTGGGGTCCCAATTAACCATACGAACTCCTCGATATATGAGTCCTTTGTTGTATAGGTCTACAAAAACTTTAATCACACTCTTTGAACGCTCTTCATCCATAGTGAAGGCTGTTCTGCTCCAGTCACAAGAAGCTCCTAAACGACGTAATTGCTTGAGGATGATTCCACCATGCTCATGTGTCCAAGCCCAAGCATGTTCTAAAAATTGTTCACGCGTTAAATCTGTTTTCTTGATACCTTGTTTAGAAAGTCGGTCAACAACTTTAGCCTCTGTTGCAATAGAAGCATGGTCTGTGCCAGGTACCCAACATGCATTTTTTCCTTCCATTCGAGCTCTTCTTACAAGAATGTCTTGAATGGTTTCATTAAGCATGTGTCCCATATGCAGAACTCCTGTTACATTGGGAGGTGGAATGACAATTGTATATGGTTCTCTGCCATCTGGCTTAGAACTGAATAAATTATGGTCTATCCAATATTGATACCATTTGTTTTCAACATTACCTGGTGTATATTTGCTTTCTAATTCCATTTTTTAGAAAATGTAAAGAATTAAATTATTGACTTTATTATTGAAATCACTTTACGACAAAGCGGACATTCCCTTTTTTGGCTTAGCATTTTAGAGAAGTCCGCTTTTTATGCATATATAAATATTATTCTTCTACAACAATTACTTTTTTTACCTTTCGCTTTGCTCCGGTTGCCAATGCTGATTCATTAAAAATTTGATCTTTTCTATCAATTGTAAATTTACGGAATTTACCTCCAATTTTAGTAAGTTCTTTTCCGTTCTTTTTGATGGCTTCCTTATCTGTAATCCATTCTTCTGCAATCATTGGAGGAGTATTTTGGCTACCATACCGATCTTCTTCATATATGTATCTCAGGCGGAGCATTTCAACCGAAAATTTTTCGTCGGAGATGATATAGTTGATTTGGTAGAAGAAGCGTGTATAATCAGTGACCCATGCTTTTTTCTTGAAGTACAAATTTTCCTCAATAGAAGCTGCTAATACCCCTTTTACACTATCTGATTCTATAATTCTTGATTGCTCAAGACTGTTTTCTCCTTTTATAAGTTTTTCTTGAACATAATCCTTTAATTTACTGAAAATTTCAGCTTTGCTTTTTCCTGGGACTTTATATTCTTTTTCAAATACAATTATTCCATTTTTAATTGGTACAGCACCGGCTAAATATTTGTTTACATCATCTTGTGCAGTGCTTTCAATAGCAAGAAATGGAATTAACGCGCATAAGGTTACTAACAATAACTTTTTCATTTGTAGCAGTTCTATGGTGATTTCCGTACAAAGATACAAAAAACTAGGTAAACATTCGAATTCTTGTTCTATGCTTAATTAATTTTAGCATCGTTCAATCAACTCCATCCCTTTTAGGATTGCTTCTTCATTCATTGGTAGTAGATTATGATGACGTTCTGGAAGAGTCTTGCGTAAGGCTTTCATGATGTTATCAATTGATACAATTGGATGCATTTTAAGATAACCTCCAAGGACAAACATATTAAAACATTTAATCATTTTCATACTTGCAGCTGTATCCATTGCTGTTGTACGGTAGATTTTGATGTCTTTATTTTGTGGAATTTCGAAAATTCCAAAAGTGTCATATAGAAGATCGCCTCCAGGGTGTATCTTTGATATAAATTTTTCTAATGAAGGCTGATTCAATAGGATGGCAGTATCGTACGTACTGAGAATAGGAGAAGAAATTGGTTCATCACTGATTATAACAGTGACATTAGCAGTACCGCCACGTTGCTCTGGTCCATAAGCTGGCATCCACGTCACTTCTTTCCCTTCCATGAGTGCCCCGTATGCCAATATTTTTCCCATTGACAATACGCCTTGACCACCAAAACCGGATATTATTATTTCATTCTTCATTTTTTTGCTTATTTGTCTTTTAAATCACCTATGTTGTAGAATTTGAACATATTTTCTTCCATCCATTTATTGGCCTTTTCTGGTGACATCTTCCATCCACTAGAACACGTAGAAACAATTTCTACCAAATTTGATCCTTTTCCATTCATTGAATTTTCAAAGGCATGTTTAATGGCTTTTTTGGTTTTTTTTATCGCTGCAACATTTTCTACACTTTGGCGAGTCACGTAGGCTGTACCTTGCAAGGTCGCGGCAATATCAGTAATGTTTAGTGGGTATCCGTGTATAGCTGCATCGCGTCCGTAAGGGCATGTGGAAGTTTTCATTCCAATTAATGTGGTTGGTGCCATTTGTCCACCTGTCATACCATAAATGGCGTTGTTGATGAAAATTATGGTGATATGTTCACCACGATTAAGTGCATGGATAGTTTCTGCTGTACCAATGCAGGCTAAGTCTCCGTCACCTTGATAAGTAAAAACAAGACGGTCCGGCCATAACCGCTTGGCTGCGGTGGCTAGAGCAGGAGCTCGTCCGTGTGCGGCTTCCAACCAATCAACATCAAGATAGCGATAGGCAAAAACGGCACATCCGACAGGACTAACAGCAATGGTTTTTTCTGCGAGTCCCATTTCTTCAATAACTTCTGCGATTAGTTTATGAACAACACCATGTGAACACCCCGGACAATAGTGCATGTCGGTGTCATTGAGCAAATCGGGTTTTTTATAAACTAAATTTTCTGGGGATATAATTTTATTCGGATCCATCTTTTGTAGAACTCCTTTTTTGTAATTTATTTTGTTGGAGATTTTCAATTACTCTGATAATGGTTTCTCCCATTTTTAAAAGTACGGCAAGAATACCGCTTAAAATGTAATAGAGATTTGACCAAGGGTCTTGAACCAGAAAAAAAATGGTAATAAATGCAATTGAAAAAGCTATGAATAGAATATTCAGCCAATTGCGCGCCATTAAATATTTTGTGGTTTTAGGGGGATTAGAAGACATTTTTACCTTACTTTTGGTTCAGAAGACTTGTTTTTAAAGCATTTACGATTTCATCTGGATTAGGAACAATTCCTCCTAAACGGCCGAATTGAACAACTGGAACTTTTCCATTTACGGCAAGTTTTACATCGTTAACCATCTGGCCTGCGTTTATTTCTACAACTAGAATACCTTTTACGTGATTAGCTAATTCTGCTATTTCTTTTTCCGGAAATGGCCAAAGTGTGATAGGACGGAACAAACCAACTTGTATATTTTCAGTTTTTGCTATCTCTATTGCCTTTTGTGAGATACGTGCTGCAGAACCGAATGCAACAATGGCATAGTCGCATTCTTCTATATTTTTTGTTTCAAATCTAACTTCTTTCTGTTGTATTTCTTTATACTTTTTTTGAAGATGTATATTGCGTTGTTCCATTACGCTGGACGTTAGTTCCAGAGAGGTTAAGATGTTTGGAGCTCTATGGCTTAGTCCGTGCCCATTAGCTGCCCATGGGCATTCTTTGGCAATTTGTTCTTCTGTTCTTCTTGGTTTAATAGGAGGAAGTACAACTTTCTCCATCATTTGTCCAATGACTCCATCAGAAAGAATCATAGTCGGGTTTCGATATTTGAAAGCTAACGTAAATGCTAAATCCACGAAATCTGCCATTTCTTGTACCGATGCTGGAGCTAAGACTATTACATTATAATCGCCATTTCCACCTCCGCGTGTTGCCTGATTATAATCACTTTGACTGGGTTGAATGGTCCCTAATCCGGGGCCTCCTCTTTGTACGTTTACAATTAATCCGGGAATTTCTGCTCCTGCCATATAGCTAATTCCTTCCTGCATAAGTGCAACTCCTGGGCTTGATGAAGATGTCATAGCACGTTTACCAGTCCCTCCCGCACCATAGACCATGTTTATTGATGCGACCTCACTCTCAGCTTGTAATACTACCATACCAGTAGATTCCCAAGGCTTAAGTTCAGCCAAAGTTTCCAATACTTCACTTTGAGGAGTTATCGGATAACCAAAATATCCATCGCATCCACATCGGATGGCAGCATGGGCAATCGCCTCATTGCCTTTCATTAGTAGGATGTCTTCTTGTTCCATTTTTGTTTTAATCTAATTTCTTTTTATAAACAGAAATACAAGCATCGGGACAAACAATTGCGCATGAGGCACACCCAATACACGTTTCTGGATCTTTTATTTCACAGAATTTGTAGCCTTTATGGTTTACTTGTTTTGATGTAAGTTGTAGGCAATTGCAAGGGCATGCAACGACACATAAGTTACATCCTTTGCATCTATCAGTGTTTATAATTACAGCTCCTTTTATTTTCGGCATATGAATAATTACTGGTTGTATAAATCTTTATTTCTAAAATTGTATATTTCATTCAATATAAAAGCGGCTTCAGCAGCTGGTGTATCTACACTTAACTCACTTGCTTTTAAATAGCAGTTATATGCTTCTACATAATTTCCTGATTTTCGGTAAGCATTACCTTGCAAATAAATAAGCCATGCATCATCCGGTTGCTTAATTAACAACTGGCTGATGATTTTTTGTGCTTCTTCCAAATCACCTGTCTGTATTTGTTTGAGTAGATTTTCATATATGGGTGTCATTGTTGCAAATTTATCATATACAAAGTTACATAAAACATTCTTTTTGTCTCTTTCAGTAGATCTTTTTTCTTTGTTTTTCACTATAGAAATATAAATTGAATGATTTAACTGTCAGATATATAGTTGATTATGTATCTTGCCAAAAAGGTTGTGATTGCAATTAAAAAAAAGTTCGTTGGTTTAAAGATTGGTTAAATGGTGCACAGCCAATGAATTATTCGTGCAGATTAATAGATCTTTTTTTGATAAAAATTTTTCTGAGAAAACGTAATAGAGTAACTCAATTGTGAGATTATAATCTTGGGGGTACAGTGAAAATGAGAAGTATGGCTTTTTATGCTATCGCATTAAGAAATTTAATGCTTAAAGGCGCAGGTGTTTTTTGAATTTAATAAGTGATAACAATTCGTTTCTTTGTATATTTGCATAAGTATTCAAAAAATAGTTATGAAAGCAGTTATTTTTTCATGGGTTCAGATCTTTTTGGGCTGTTTTATTTTGGCAGCAGGTTTTGTGTACTTTATAAACCCATATAATATTGTACCAGGTGGAGTATATGGGGCAAGTATTGTGCTACATAATATATTTCCTGCTATACAAGTCGGAACTTTTGGCTATATGTTTGACATACCCCTTTTAATTCTTTCTGTTTTATTGTTGGGGGCAAAATTAGGGTCGCGCACTATTGTTGCAGCTATGACAACACCTTTGATGATGAATATTATGTCGCGTTTGTCTTATCCAACGCAGGAGGCCTTGGAACAGTTGGATCCTAAATTATTGTTAGGTGGGTTATTGGATTTACATGATCATTTAATGTTGTCTTGTTTAATTGGGGCGGCTTTGATTGGTATAGGTTCAGGAATTGTTGTACGTAACCAGGCTACGACAGGGGGGAGCGATATTGTAGCAATGATCATACAAAAATATTTTCATATTCGTTTTTCGCGGGCGATTTTGTTGGTGGATGCTATGGTAGTATGTTTCGGGTTATTGGTAATAGGATTTGGTATCGGCACACAAGACGAAATAAAAAATCCAGCACTCTATTTATCGTTTTATTCGCTAATTACTATATATGTTAGTTCAAGAGTCTTGGCATATACAATAAATGGGGCGAAGGACGACAAATTAATTTTTGTAATTAGCGATAATAAAATGGAGGATTTGAGAACTTATATATTAGAAGATCTTGATAGAACTGCAACTTTTATAAAAAGCAGGGGACTTTATACGAAAAAGGATAAAGAAATGTTGTTTTTGGTCGTTAGTTATAAGGAAGTTGCTGGATTAAAAACAAAAATACGGGAAGTCGATCCTAAGGCTTTTGTTGTTGTTACAGATGCGTATGATACATTTGGTGAGGGATGGAAACAACTTCCCGAAAAAGGAGATATAGCTCCAGAATAAAAAATCTTTCTATGGAAATATTTTCATAAGAAGTGATTGTATATTTGAGATAAGTTGTAGGGTATAATTCAGTATATAGAGTAATTAGTAAGTTTTTTGTTATTAATAAATTACGTCCTGCGAGATTGTTTCCAGATTTGAGCATCAGAGAACAATAGTGCTTCTATATGGGTTTGTTTTAAAAATCAATGCTGAATCGTGCGTTGAGTTGTCGCCCTGTCAGATAGTTAGGAACTGCATATTGTGTGTTAGTGATATCTGTTACCCAATAATAAGAGTTTACATTATTGATCCCTAGAACATTGAAAACATCAAGACCAATCCATATATTTTTAATAAATTTCCATGGTGTATTACTTAAATGGCGATCTTCGTTGTTAAGCAAACGATAACTCATACCAATATCCACTCTTTTGTATGCAGGCGCTCTGAAGGGGCGTTCAATTTGTGAGGAATGAGGGGCTCCGAAAGGCAGACCATCTGCAAAAATTGCTTTTAAGGTCATGCGCCATCGTGTCGTTCCTGGAAAAAAGTCTGTAAAATGTAAGGATATATTATAGCGTTGGTCCGTGGGGCGTGGAATCCATCTGCCATCAATACATTCTTTTGTTGACATCAGAGAAAATGTAAGCCATGAATCAGCGCCAGGAACGAATTCACCATATAGTTTAAAATCAATGCCTGTCGCATATCCTTTTGCTGCATTTTTTCCATAGTAAACTATTCGAACATTGTCTACTTGGTATGGAATAAGTCTTGATAAGGCTTTGTAATATGCTTCAGCTGTAAATCTGAAAGGCCGATTAGCAAAACGGAAAATATAATCACCTCCTAGCACAATGTGTAAGGAGCGTTGCGCACGTATATTTGTGTTCAGGTTTGCTATGGTTAATCCTTTTATGGTTGTTGTATCCTTAAGTTCTTTGTAAAATGGAGGCTGATAGTATAAACCTGTTGCAAATCTGAAAGTAAGATTTTCATTGAACTTTGGAAGAAAACCGAGCGAAATTCTAGGAGAAACCAAAAATTCTTTATTGAAGTTTCCATAATTCATACGTATGCCATAGTTGAGTGTATATAATCCCATTTTGGCATTAAACCGCCATGTGTCTTGTATAAAGCCTTCAAAACGGTGGGTTTGTAATTTGTTTTGTGACCGCAGACTATAAATTAATTGAAGTACATCTTCAGAGTGCGGAAGAGAATACCCCATGGAATCGCGCATTTCCCATTCTCTTGAATTTTCATGTATAATTTCTTTTTTCCAATCAAATCCGCTTTGAATATGATGTTGAGTGAATCGGCTTTGAAAACGAAGTCCAATTGTTATTACCTTTGCTTTTAGGTAATTACGTGCATGTTCCATATATGTGCCGACACCAATTTGTTCTTGTTGAGTGGCTTCGTTTAGCCAATACTGGCCACTAATATCATAAGTTTCTTGTTCTTTTGTAGAATAGGCAGATCCTTGTAAACTTAGTTTCGTGTTTTTCCCGAAATTACGAGTTAAAGTGAAGGCTCCAAACCATGTGCGGAACATATCAACTTCTTGTCCGTCAAAGTATACTTTAAATTGCTTTGCATCATTTAAGGTTCCAAAATTTGTCTCGCGATCATGTGGCTTAAAGTTGTATTGATTGTCGGAGAAGTTACCAATTATATTTAATTTCCAATGCGAATTTGGGCGCCAAGTAAATACAGATTGGTAGTCTATAAATTGAGGATTATATTCTCCTGATGTTTCTAAAGAGGAAAGAAGGTGTCGTGTGGTTTTATATCGTATGGAGTTCATCCAACTGAAGTGCTTGTTTCCAAAGCCCACGTATGCGCTGGCTCCAAGTAAACTGGCTTGTGCTTTTGCTTCAAAGTTTTTGGGCTCTTTATAAGTAATATCAAGTACAGAAGACATTTTATCGCCGTAACAGGAGGAAAATCCACCGGATGAGAAACCGATGTTTTCAACCATGTCGCTATTAATAATGCTAAGGCCTTCTTGTTGACCTGAGCGAACAAGCATTGGACGAAATATTTCAATTCCATTTAGGTAAACACAATTCTCATCGAAAGAACCGCCTCTGACATTGTATTGTGAAGAAAGTTCATTATGTGTTGAAACTCCGGCTTGTGTAGCTATAATTTCTTCTATTCCATTACCGGTAGTTGAAGGCGAAAGGGCATTATTTTGTGCCTTAATTTGTTGTAATGTTCCTGTTTGAAGATGTTGCCCAACTACAGTCGCACCATCAAGTCTTATTCCCAAAAGGGGAAGTCTGATATCCATCCGTATGGTATCTTTAGGCAATGAAAACGTGCGTTTCCGTGTTTCATATCCAACTAATGTATAAGCTATAGTAACAGTGTCTTTTGATTGTATATTTAGTTTGTACTCTCCTTTTAGATTTGTCATCGTACGTGCTGGTTGGCCTATGGCATATATGGTCACCATTTCTAAAGGTGATCCATTATCGTCAAGAACACGTCCATACAAATGACAGGTTTGGGCTATTGTGGTCGTGGCATATATGATTTCACATAACCCTAATAGTAGGCAATATTTAATTTTTTGTTTAAATGATACCCCCTTCATTATATAATATTGAGCAGTTTTTGTTCCTTTTTCGGGTCTTTTATTAGGAGTTGCTTGTTTTTTTCTTTAGCGTCCGGGTGATGCATTGTTCCCGGTGACATATCGTAATTTCAATTCCAAATTTTTCGTGTAGGTGATGTCCCAGATGTTCTGCACAATATACACTACGATGCTGTCCGCCTGTACAACCAAAGCAAAACATTAAATTGGTGAATCCCCGTTCTATGTATCGTTGGACATGGGTGTCTGCCAGTTTGTATACACTATCTAAAAATGTTTGTATCTCACCATCGTCTTCTAGGAATTTGATAACCGGCGCATCAAGTCCCGTTAGTTTTTTATATGGTTCATATCGTCCAGGATTGTGAGTTGATCTACAGTCAAAAACATAGCCTCCACCGTTTCCGGAATGGTCTTCAGGAATACCTTTTTTATAACTAAAGCTGAAAACTCTTACCTTTAGCTCGCCCGTATTATCAAATGGAGATTGTGTTGGTGTACCTTTTTTTACAGGCTGGAGATTGAAACACGGTAAAGCACACATTTTGTTAAGTATTTCCCTTAAATAAGGATAGGCAGAGGTAACCTCCTTGTTTAGCAGGTCGCGTAGATTGTCAAGAGCAGGTGGAATACTATCAATAAAATATTTTTTTCTTTCAAAGTAACCTCGGAACCCATATGCTCCTAAAACCTGCATTACACGGAACAGGGCAAATAAGTGCAATTTTTGATGAAAATCTTTTTCATCAAGGTTGGGAACAAGTGTATGCAATTCATCCAAATAGGCCTGAATCATCTGATTGCGTAGTTCTGCTCCATATTTGGCAGAAGCTTGCCATAGAAATGATACAACATCGTAATAAAGCGGACCGCATCTGCCGCTTTGAAAGTCTATGAAATAAGGCTCGTTATGGTAAAGCATTACGTTACGCGCCTGAAAATCCCGATATAAGAAACATGGGGTGTAGTCAGACGATAAGTCGTGAGCTAGCTGTTGGAAATCGCTTTCCAGTTTGAGCTCGTCGTATTCTATGTCTGTTGTTAGCAGAAAGCAGTACTTAAAGTAGTTTAAGTCAAATAGTGCTGCTGTTGCATCAAATGGGGTGGGATGTAAGCATCTATTGAAGTCTAAATCTTGTGCTCCCGTTATTTGCATGTGTGGGAGTAATTGTATGGTCTTTTTGATTAAGGCTATTTCATCTTTTGAATATTGCCCTTTTTGACGGCCTTCTGATAAGGCGTGGTATAGAGAGCATCTTCCCAAATCAGTTTGTAAATATCTTCTTCTATCTTGGCTTACTGCCATAATTTCAGGCACATTCAATCCTTTTCTTTGAAAGTGCTTGCTTAGATATATAAACGATTCATTTTCGGATACAGAAGTTCCGATTACTCCAATTACAGAATTGATTGGATATTGGGGCGGACAAGTAAAACGAATATATTTTCGGTTACTTCCTGCTTGAGGTAAACTTTCAATGTTAGTCGGATTGTCTCCGCACCATTGTTTGAAAAGTTGAACAAGTTCTTGCATTTCAGGTAAAAGGATTTTCTGTTATTTTCGATTTTTCCAAATAGACATCACTTTACGTCGTATTGCTACGATGTTGAATATGGAAACTAAGATGAATAGGCAGATACCTGTTAGCGATGCAGGCATTATGCTATTTATTTCCATTTGAGGGAATACAAGTTGGATCATGTGCATGTAATATTCGCGTATAAAGATAAGGAAAATTATAGCTAATACAAGCACAATAACGTTCATTAATATAGTAAGCATTTGGTAGGGGAGTGCAACATTCATTGGGCTATAACCTATTAATAGTAGATTTTCGAGCTTATTTGTGTTTTTTTGCACTAACAGATAGATGCTTAACATGAGAATATAGAATGACAGAATGCTGATAAATAAACCAACAAACATAACCAAACTAACTACAATCTTTAGAAAATAGGTGGCTTTTCCTGCATCTAATTTATTGTCTTCTACATCATAACCATTTTTTTGCATGAATTTGGCAATGTGATCATCTGTAGGATTATAAACACGCATAATAAGACGTGAAGGATCGTCTATTTTGCCTGGTTCATAGTAATTATTACTCCAGTCGATAAAACTTTGTGGGACGAGTATCGTATTTAATCTATTACTGAATCCTAGTATACGCCCCTTGTATTGATCATGCTTGTCACCAGAATTTATAAAGATGGACATATCAATCATTCCAACAAGACCATCTGAAACTTTAGGTAATCCACGGCTTTGGGCAAATCCAAAATTGTAAAGGGCTATATAGGTACGTGGCATGATTACTGGAATTTCTTTGTCTCCAGGATGATAGGTCCATAGATCTGCTTGTGTATCAACAAATTCGTCAGGCACGGATTCAAAAAACATTTCTGTTGTAAGAGCAGGGGAGCCTTGCATCCCCATGGCAGCAGAAACTTTGTATTGAGATGAAGTGAAGGCCCCTACACTTTTACAGAAACTTTGACTACGTATATTTTCAATTTCATCTGTGCTAAATGTGTTATTTCTTCCCGAAAGGGTACCAACTGTGGTTATATGTTTAGAAATAACAATATAGTCATCATTAATGAAACTATCTTTTTCAAAAAACGCTGGAGCAACGTCTGCATAGAATTGTACACCGAGCAGTACGACTAACATTCCGAATAAATTGGCAAAAAAGAAACCAGCAAATTGTGATAGGCTTATATGTTGGCGTAATAATTTCCAGACGAGATTCATAACTTGTATATTTTGTCGTAATTTAAATCCATGTGTTTTCCTATGCTGGTGATGATTATGCCTGCACCTTGTGCTTGGGCTTCTTCAGTCATGATTTCTCCCATAATACGAGAGTTATCGGGGTCAAGATGACTGATTGGTTCATCTAGTAGGATAAAGTCAAAAGGTTGTACCAAAGCTCTAATCATAGCAACACGTTGTTGTTGTCCAAAACTCATGATACCGAGTCTTGAGTGCAATTTGTCACTAATGCCTAAGCGCGCGAACCAATCTGTTATTTGTTTGGAAGATGCTTTTTTTGTCAATTTATTTTTTATTTCTACATTTTCGAGAGCCGTTAGTTCTGGGAAAAGACGTAGTTCTTGGAATAGGTGGCTAATGGAATTTTTTCTGATCGATACCCAGTCAGAAATTCTCAGTTGGCTAATATCCGTTTCGTCAAACATTATTTGTCCATAATAATCATTACGGTATCCTAAGATGTAGCTGCACATTGAGGATTTTCCTGTGCCAGAAGCTGCTTCGATTAAATAAGTCTTCCCTTTTTCAAAACAAATGTCCTGTAGCCATATTTCGCTGGACATATTAGTACGTTGCTTAAATACATGGGGCAACGTTTTTTTTAATCTAATTGTGTTCATCGCGTTTTGATGTTTTATCGGAAGTATATATCTATAGTTGATTTTTTGCAATTTTTCGCTTTGAATTCCAGTGATTTTAATTGCTCGCTTATACTTTGTATAAAGTTCGTAGAATTGTTTTTCTGTATGTTAGTTGAACTTCTCCATAGTTTGTCAAAATTAATGCTCATATATGTGACGCTTTGCATTATGTGAGGGGAGTTCTTGACTTTGGGGCATTGGATTTGAGCATTCGAAGATAATAGTAATTGGTTATTGCCTGCGTTTAAAAAAAAATGTTGGTTCTTGTAGGAAATATGATATCCTTCATGGGTAGGACGTATAAACATATCTTTCTTTTTTTGAGCACTTTTTTGCCAATCTGGAAATTTTTCCATAAAATTCTGATTGGCAAGTTGAGCTTGTAACGTGAATGTTGGCACTTCGCTTTCGCTAAAGTTCTGTATTTGCAATAATGCTTCTCCTTTTATTGACCGTAGAATCAAGTCGGCATCAATTACCTGATTCATGCCTGCTAACATGGCTCTGAAATTGGGATCTTCACGTAATATGTGAAGTAGTTTTTCTCCATAAGTGTGCATGTACAGTATAATACCATTATTTGTGTTAATAAAGGATTTGAAATGAGTTAATTGAGGCGTAACCTGTTGTTCCAGTATTTTCTCGGCTTCCTTGTCGTTGCTGTTTAAAGTGTTTTGTATGCACAATTTGTTTTGATATATTTTAATTTCAGAACATAGATAAGTTTGCTGCGCAGAAACGTTTTCTGGAAGTTGCAATTTCATGAAAGTGTTGTAAGGGATGGGCAAAACATTAATATGAGAAATCATATTAAGATCTCCTTTGAGTTGATTGAGTTCGTCGTAAAAAGGGGTTGACATGAAACTTTCATCATAGTCTTCATTTAGTATTTCACGCATGGTTTGCCTGATGGTTCCTGCTTCTTGCTGATTTCCTGGTCCCATTAGGAGTATTGCATGTTTTTTATAAGCAATTTGCCATCCGTTTTTTAGAGAATTCCATGTTGCATCTTCATCTATGTTACTTTTTGTAGGTTTCCAGTTTGTAGGAAGATTTTGCAGGCTACTGGCTAAAAGTTTTTCGTCTGTAACAGAAGCTACGGTACCGATATATTCGTTGGGGGTAACGAATATGTATATAGGTTTTTCCCAATCAATTCCTTGTATGTTTTTTAGCGCTTTTTGTTGAAGGTCTTGGAACTTTTGTTGAATAATGGGATTATTCATACATGTTTTCATGTCAATTTTAATAACCAGTTTGGCTTCGGCTGGAATAATGGTTTCGTATGTATTATGGCGGTTTAACCACCATGCCGCTATACCAATCATTATGATTAGTATACCGAAAATGCTCCAATTGCATTTTTTTATTTTCATGATAGTAATCTGTATCTTTTTATTTTGGAAAAGAATGTGTTAAAGAGAAAATAGGTGTAGTAAATGAGTGGCAACAATGGCTGCCGTTTCTGTGCGGAGTCTGCTCTTTCCCAAACTAATTGGAATAAAGCCCTGGCTTATGGCGAATCTGACTTCATCTATACTGAAATCACCTTCAGGCCCAATGCATACTATTGCATCGGTTTGCTTACGAAGAATATTTTGCAGTGGTACTTTTTTTATGGGGCTATCTGATAAATCTGCATCATCGTAGCAGTGGGCTATAAATTTTTGTCCATTCCATTCAGTCGTCGCAAAGTCCTTGAATTTTGTTATATCGTCAATCTGTGTTTTCCACATTTTATGGCTTTGCTTCATGGCCGCAATAGAAATTTTTTCAAGACGGTCTGTTCTGATTTGATGTCTTTCAGAAAAAATGCAATCTAGAAAAGTAATGCGATCAATTCCGATTTCTGTAGCCTTTTCTACCATCCATTCGTTTCTATCCATGTTTTTAGTTGGTGCTACAGCTAAATGAAAAAATGAAGGCCATGTCTTGTTTATGTGTTGTTTCTTCTGTAGCTTGACGGTGCAGTGTTTGGGGGTAGCTAAAGTAATTGAGGCTTCATATAAATTTCCCTTTCCATCTGTTAGCCAAATGGTGTCGTTTTCTTTTAGGCGAAGTACTTTTACAATGTGTTGAGCTTCCTCTGTGGGAAGCTCATGGTTGCTTTCTATATCTGGTGTGTAAAATAGTCGAGTTTCTTTCATTTTATCCTGACGCCTTCCTGAAATAATAAATATATTTTATTATGCAAAAATAGCAAACAATTTGCGTGTGACGAAGAAAACGAACTGTTCTTTTCATCAAATGCGAGTCATTCAAAATGATTCGCATTTGATATTTGCCTTTTAAGACTGCTAAGATTTGGCGAATTCAATGATTTTTCATATCTTTGCATTAATTTTAGAGAAAAGGATAACTGGTGTGTTAGTTCAGCTGGTTAGAATACATGCCTGTCACGCATGGGGTCACGGGTTCGAGTCCCGTACACACCGCTGGATATAAGCGTTATTAGTAAAGTTCTGATTCTGTATGGGGTCAGAACTTTTTTGTTTTAATCAAACGGCCTTATTGTATTTATGAGTTTCCGCCTTTTTAGTGAGGGAGTAGTTTTTGGGGGGGGGAGGGGGTAGAAGCAGTTATGTTTATGTTCGTACTTGTTTTTATTTGTTTATGATTTTATGCACAATATAAATCATATTACTAAAGTGCAGAGGAAATAAAAATAAGTGCCTCGTTTTATTTATTTGAAGGGACTCTATATAGAGCCAAAACTATATGCAAAAAGAGCAGGAAGAATAAATCCTCTTGCTCTTTCTTCGTGGGCGCTGACGGATTCGAACCGCCGACCCTCTGCTTGTAAGGCAGATGCTCTGAACCAGCTGAGCTAAGCGCCCTAGTATTTTTTTCTCTATTAGAAGTGGGCGCTGACGGATTCGAACCGCCGACCCTCTGCTTGTAAGGCAGATGCTCTGAACCAGCTGAGCTAAGCGCCCTAGTATTTTTTTCTCGATTAAAGTGGGCGCTGACGGATTCGAACCGCCGACCCTCTGCTTGTAAGGCAGATGCTCTGAACCAGCTGAGCTAAGCGCCCTTTGTTTCTCAAAAGCGATGCAAAAATATGACTTTATTTTATAATAACAAAATATTTTTCCTGTTTTTTTCTGCGTTTCAATAAAAAAAGGAGCAATCATGTAAAAATTGCTCCTTTTGAAATTTTCAATTACATTAGTCTTCTAACTCGTGTACAACTAAGCCGCTTCGCAGTTTGGGTTCAAACCAAGTTGCTTTAGGAGGCATTATCATGTCATGATTAGCTATATCCATGATTTGTTCCATGGAAACAGGATACAGCGCAAGTGCCATAGCCATTTCTCCGGAGTTAACCCTTCTTTCCAACTCTTCTAATCCTCTCAAGCCACCTACGAAATCAATTCGTTTGTCAGATCGTAAGTCTTTTATTCCAAGGATTTTGTCAAGGATTAGTCGTGAGGATATATCTACATCAAGATTGCCTATCGGATTTGTTGGGTCAAAAGTCGATGGCTTGGCTGTAAGTAAATACCATTGTCCTGATTGTAGATAGAGAGAAAATTGATGTGCTTTTTGAGGGTGTTTGTCTTCTTTTTCTTGTAAAGGTTCTATATCAAAGTCTTCAGACAAAGCCTTTAGAAATTCCTCTGGGCTTAATCCGTTGAGATCTTTTACTACTCGGTTGTAGTCTAATATAGTAAGTTGACTTGAAGGGAAACATACAGCCATAAAATAATTATACTCTTCAGTACCATTACAATTCGGATGTGATGCAGCTTTTTCCAATCCCACCCGAGCCGCTGCTGCAGAACGATGATGTCCATCGGCTATATATAAATGAGGTATTTCGGAGAATGTTTGGGTTATGGTGTTGATGTCTTTGTCATCATTAATTATCCAAAAACGATGCCTGAACCCATCAATAGGAGCAATAAAATCATATTCGGGCGATAATTGTGTATATTTTTTTTCTATTGCTGCTAGAGTCTGGTTGTCAGGATATGCCAAAAAAACGGGTTCCATATTGGCATTTGTGGATCTGACATGACGCATTCTATCATCTTCTTTTTCTCTTCTGGTCAATTCGTGCTTTTTGATGACACCATTTACGTAATCGTGTACATTTGCACAAACAACAAAACCATATTGTGTCTTATCGTTCATTGTTTGTGCATAAAGATAGTAGCATTCCTTTGTGTCCTTTACCAACCATCCTTTATTTTTAAAGACGCTGAACATTTCATGCGCTTTTTCATAAACTTTTTCGTCGTATTCATTTAGAATGGGAGAAAAGTTTATTTCAGGTTTAATGATGCGGTATAGTGATTTTTCATTACCTGCAGCTTCTTCCTTTGCTTCTTGGGAGTCCAGCACGTCATAAGGGCGTGACTGGACTTGTTCTACCAATTCTTTTGGAGGACGTAATCCTTTAAAAGGCTTGATCGTTGCCATATTAATGATGTCTTTGCTTAATTAACTTTGAAAGTGATATCGTTGTTCTTAAAGAAGTTTACTATTTGGCGTGCTGCAGCCAGTCCGGCATTGATATTCGCTTCTGCAGTTTGTGCTCCCATCTTTTTGGGTGTAGCGAAAAAGCGCTCGCCTAATTGTTGGTTAAATTTTTCAAGATCTTTTGGCGCAATGTCTGTCAAATAGCACAGGTCTGTGCGTTCTTCAAATGCTTTTAATAATTCTTCTTCATTAATTACTTCTTTACGCGCGGTGTTGATTATTACAGCATTAGGCTTCATTTTTGTGATAAAGTCGTAACCTACCACTTTTTCTGTTTCTGGTGTTAGTGGCATATGCAAACTTACGATATCACATTTTTCAAACAGTTCAACTGGAGAGGTCGCTGCGATGATGCCTTCTTCATTTACGCCACTTCTGCGATACGCCATAACCTTCATTCCAAAGCCTTTAGCTATTTGTCCTAAATAGCGCGCTACATTTCCATATGCATAAAGACCGATAGTCTTTCCTCTGAGTTCAGAACCTGCTTTTCCATTAAAATGATTACGATATTGGTATAATAACATGGCAATTGCAAGCTCAGCAACCGCATTAGAGTTTTGACCAGGAGTGTTCATCACTGTTACATTGTGTGCTGTGGCTGCTTGTAAGTCAACATTGTCATAGCCCGCTCCTGCTCGAACTACAATTTCCAAATTGGGAGAGGCTTCAAATACTTCAGCATCGATTTTGTCACTTCTAATAATAAGTGCGGCTGCATCTTTGGATGCTTCTAACAGTTGTTGCTTATCTGTATATTTTTCTAGAAGAGAAAATTTAAAACCGTTGGATTCAATGATTTCTTTTATTCCATTTACTGCTATTTGTGTAAAAGGCTTTTCTGTGGCTATTAAAATTTTTTTCATGTCGTTATAGGTTATTGGGCATTAATAAAAAGTGGCAAGCAAATAGGTCTTATTTACACTGATAATAAGGGGGATAAGATAGAAAAATAGTGAAATGCCTAATTGCTTGCCTAAAATGGTAATTTAATGTAAAGATTCAAATTCTTTCATGCATGCCACTAATGCTTGTACACCTTCAATGGGCATTGCGTTATAGCATGAAGCTCTAAATCCTCCAACTGAGCGATGGCCTTTTACTCCAACCATACCTTTAGATTGGGCAAATTCCAAAAATTCTTTTTCTAGATCTTTATACTCGTCAGCCATAACAAAACAGATGTTCATTAAAGAACGGTCTTCTGTAGCAGCTGTACCTTTAAATAGTTTATTGCGGTCAATCTCAGAATAGAGTAGATCAGCTCTTTCGTGCGCAAGTTTATTCATCGCGTCAACACCTCCGCATTTTTTTATCCATTTAAGGGTTTGCAAAGCGCAATAGATAGGTACTACTGGTGGCGTGTTGAACATGGATCCCTTATCAATGTGCGTCTGATAATTAAGCATGGTCGGAATAGGACGGGTAACTTTACCTAAAATGTCGTTGCGAATAATTACGAATGTAACTCCGGCCATGGACAAGTTCTTTTGGGCACCACCATAAATAATTGCATATTTACTAACGTCAATCGGGCGTGATAGGATATCTGAGGACATATCTGCGACTAAAGGTACAGGACTGTCAAGGTCAGTTCTGATTTCAGTTCCATATATCGTATTGTTAGTTGTGATATGAAAGTAATCAGCATCAGCAGGAATTGAATAGTCTTTGGGGATAAATGTATAATTGGCTTCTGCTGAGGATGCAACTTCAACGACTTCTCCGAAAAGTTTGGCTTCTTTTAATGCCTTTTTGGCCCAGACGCCAGTATTTAGGTATGCTGCTTTTTTCTCTAACAAATTGTATGGAACCATGCAAAATTGTGTGCTTGCACCTCCGCCGAGGAACAATACAGAATAGCCTTCAGGAATATTTAATAGCTCTTTGAATAGGTCTTGAGCTTCATCCATTACTTTTTGAAAATCACTGGTTCGGTGACTGATTTCCATCAGAGAAAGTCCATTAAAATTTAAGCAAGCGTCCGCGGTTGCTTTTATTACTTCTTGTGGTAAAATGGAGGGGCCTGCGCCGAAATTGTATTTTTTCATAATTCAATAATATTAATAGTGTATCTTTTGCAAATATAGAGAAAAATAGTGGTGAATAAAAATTTTTATAGCGTTTTATTGCACTCAATGTTTAGGAACTGGTTCTTTGAATATAAGTTTTTGTTTTTTTTATTTTGATAGGAATCTTAGATGATGTATTAAAGGCGTATTCGCAATTAGATTTAATAGCTACAATAGAGAAATTATTAAAGACGGCAATTGGTCCAATCTGATCACTTCTTATTTGAATTTGTTTGCACAATACTCCCAAAATGTCTACTTTTCTAATATTATGTTTTTTCCCCTTTCCAATGTAGAGAGTCGTATTTGTTGTGTCTGGGATTTTTTCTGCAGCGAAGTTCGTTATGCTTGAACTCAGGTCATTACCAGAAGGATAAAGGGGCTTCTGTCCTATAGGGAACATAGAAATAGCGTATCCATTTTGTGTCCATCTTCCTGTTCTTCCTATTCTATGTTTGTATATTGTTTCAGTTAATGATGGATCGTACTCAATAATTAATTTTAATCCTTGTATATCTAATCCTCTAGCAGCAAGATCTGTTGCAATAATAGTGTGGCAACAATCGTTTTGAATTTCAAAGATAGCGCGTTCGCGTTGTTCTTGTGGCATGTCACCAAAATAAGAAACAGCTTTTATTCCTCTTTTTTTCAAAAAACGCGATATGTTTTCAATTGTATTATGATGGTTCACGAAAATTATACTTTTCGCGAAAGTATAGTATGCAAGAATCTTATATAGGAGGTCAAGTTTTGCATTTGTATTATAGTATACATAATTACTCTCTATTTTTTCTGTCATATCTGAAAATGGGGATTCTGATATGTACGTAAATTTTGGAGATAACCATGTAGGCAAGTTCGTATTCGTCGTAGCCGAAGTCAGTATAATTTGTTTGGGATGAATGGACGTATAAATTTGATGAATTTGTTCTTCAAAACCTATGCTGAAACATTTATCAAATTCGTCGATAATAAGGATGTCTATTTGTTTAAACTTTTCAGGATGATTATGTAGGTGATCATAAAATCTTCCCGGAGTAGCAAAAATAATGCTTGGTTCGATGTTTTGTAATTTTATACTCTCACTATTTACAGACGTTCCTCCGTAGCAAACAAACATTTCTAATGGTTGAAACAGATCCTTTCCGATTTTAGAAATTTGCAGGATTAATTCTCGTGATGGGGCTATAATTAATGCGCGTTTCCCACATGTCAGCATTTTATACAGAGGTAGAAGAAATGCCAGTGTCTTTCCACTGCCAGTAGGACTGTGTATTATGCAATTTTGTCCAGAAGAAAGAATTTGGTAGGATTTTTCTTGAAGTGAAGTAATATGAGTTATATGAAAATAATGGTATAATTTTTTTTCGAGTTCAGAAGGAAGTAATGACATGATTTTAGATATTCATTATTGGTTACTTCATTGCTTTTATTGCATGTTTATCGTGGATTAATTTTCTATTGTAAAATTTTATTTTTTGGCAGGCTTCTTCAAAACTATTTTTTAATGTGTCCGTAGATAAATTATTAGATTGCATGAGACGTTGATTAATGACATTTAATTCTTCTTGAGCCAAACGTAATTCAATAGAATCCATTAATAGTATACCTGCCTTTCTTGCTTCTATAGCAAATGGCACAGAATCGCGCAAGTCTTTTATTATTTGTTTGGCAATATTAAATTTTTTGTGTTGGAGCGCAATTCGGGCTTTTTGTAAATAAATTTGGCCCTGAGCTTCATGATCTTTATCTGAAATGCCGCAAGCCGTAATGATAGTACACAAAGCAATGGTTAACAGAAAGGTAATTTGTTTCATGTAAGTATAAGAATTAATTATTAGAGAGCGAAAGTACGAAAAATTCAAATAGAATCAGTATTTTTGTAATCAAATTTTTTAGAAATGGTGGAGTTATCGCGCAGTCAAATTATAGATAGAATAAATCATCCAATTTTTGAAATGCTTTCTCAGACAGCAGATGAATTGAATTATGAATGCTATCTAGTTGGCGGGTATGTTCGTGATTTGTTTTTGGAACGTCGGACAAATGACATAGATGTTGTTGTTGTTGGTAGTGGAGTTAAATTTGCAGAAGCTTTTTCGAAAAAATGCGGAAAAGGAGCTCGATTATCAGTATTCCGAAATTTTGGTACAGCTCAGGTAAAATGGAGTGGTCAGGAGATTGAGTTTGTCGGAGCTCGTAAGGAAAGTTATTCGCATGATTCGCGGAAACCGATTGTTGAAGATGGTACTTTAGAGGATGACCAAAATCGTCGTGACTTTACTATCAACGCAATGGCAATCTGTTTGAATAAATCCCGTTTCGGTGAATTAATAGATCCTTTTGGCGGGAAACAAGATTTGGCAGATGGCATTTTAAGAACACCATTAGATCCGGACATTACTTTTAGCGACGATCCGTTACGTATGATGCGATGTGTGCGGTTTGCAACGCAGTTGCGCTTTAATATAGAAGAGGCTACATTTGAGGCCTTAAAGCGTAACGCCTCAAGAATGAATATCGTTAGTAAAGAGCGTATAATAGATGAGTTGAATAAGATAATGATGACTCCAACGCCTTCAAGAGGTTTCGTAGATTTACAGATGAGCAATTTGTTGCCGATTATTCTTCCTGAATTATCGGAATTAGATTGCGTCGAGACGAAGAACGGGCGTTCTCATAAAAATAATTTTTATCATACTCTTGAGGTCCTTGACAATGTATGTAAAGTCTCAAATAATCTTTGGTTACGTTGGGCCGCATTACTACATGATATTGGAAAAACGCGTAGCAAACGATGGGATCCACAATTAGGATGGACTTTTCATAATCATAATTATATTGGAGAGAAAATGATTCAGCCATTGTTCCGTCGCTTGAAATTACCATTGAATGAGCATATGAAATATGTGCGAAAATTGGTAAGTTTACATATGCGACCAATCGTCATTGCTGATGATGTTGTTACAGATAGTGCGGTAAGGCGATTGCTGTTCGAAGCGGGTGACGATATTGATGATTTAATGACACTATGTGAGGCTGATATTACAAGTAAGAATGAAATACGCAAACAAAATTTTTTGAACAATTTCAAACTGGTAAGAAAGAAACTTGTCGAGATAGAATTAAAGGATCATATTCGTAATTTCCAACCACCGGTGGATGGAGTAGAAATTATGAAGATTTTTGGTTTGCCGCCTTGTAAGGAAATTGGTAGTTTAAAAAGTTCCTTAAAAGATGCGGTGTTGTCTGGAAATGTTCCGAATGAGCATGATGCTGCATTAGCTTACATTATGAAAAAAGCAGCAGAAATGGGGCTGTTTCCTATATCATAAATAACAAATAATTGTCAGATAAACGTATAATTTTGCCATATGAATTTAGCGATTGTCGTTCCCTGCTATAATGAAGAAGCGGTGCTTCCTAATACAATTAAGAGCTTGGTTCTTGTTCTACAAAAGTTACAATGTGCACAGAAAATTGATGAAGGGCTTCTTTTATTGGTTGACGATGGTTGTAATGATAATACATGGGATATTATAGAGAATGCAACTAAACAAAATGAAAATATTTGGGGGCTTAAATTAGCGCATAATGTGGGACATCAGAATGCATTATGGGCAGGAATGGAGTATGCTGTTGAAAAGTTAAAAACCGATGCAGTAATTACAATTGATGCGGATTTACAGGATGATGTTAATACCATGGAATCTATGATTGACAATTATCGTGTGGGAAAAGACATTGTATATGGAGTTCGCAATAACCGCTCTTCTGATTCTTTCTTTAAGAGAAATTCAGCTCAATTATTTTACAAGATGATGAGTTTTTTAGGAGCTGATGTGATCTATAATCATGCAGATTATAGATTAATGAGTAGTCGTAGCGTTAAGGCTTTGATGACATATCCAGAGTGTAATTTGTTTTTGCGTGGTATGGTAAAGACTTTAGGTTTTTCATCAGCATGTGTTTATTATAGCAGAACAGAGCGTAAAGCTGGACAAACAAAATATCCATTGCATAGAATGTTGAGTTTTGCAATAGATGGGGTAACTTCGTTTTCTGTACGTCCCTTGAGAATGATTGCAGTATTAGGAATGGTTTTTATGTTTATTGCTGTATGTGCTATCGTATATGGACTATATTCTTTTATAACAAATCATGCATTGCCGGGGTGGACCTCGTTATTGATTTCTGTTTGGTTTATAGGAGGAGCAATATTGATGTCTTTGGGCATGATGGGAGAGTATATAGGCAAAATTTATAAAGAAGTTAAAAGGCGACCTCGATATCTAGTAGAAAAAGTTGCCAATCAGTCATCAAATACTTAATACACGCTCTCCAAGAATTTGTGCCATTTGTCGTTCTATGTTTTTAAGTTGCATGTATTGCTTCATTAAATCGGTGGAAAGTTCTTCATTCTTCGTAATTTCTGGCTGTTGAAGCTTTTGTAAAATATCTTTCATTTGTTGGGTGATAATTGCGTACTTAAGATCAGTCAATATATGGGGTACTGTTTCATATAATCGACTTTCTTCAGATTTGCATTCATTTTCTTGTTGGGTTTTGCTTAATATGTATTGAGTTTCTAATGTCTGTGCCGCAAATAAACTTATGTCAGGGTCAGTGTGACGAAGGAAATATTGTTGTATGTCAAAATCTTCTTCATGAATATGTTTTAAAACTTCATCGAGAATTTTTCTATATAAGGGAGTGTGAAATTGCAGTTGATCATTATTTAAATCTGTTTGGATGTATTCGGCAACACTAATTTCGGTTTGTTGTCCATTTTCGTCTTCTACTGTACCCGCAATTTTAGTGCCATATTTTATTAGAAGTTGAGCTAATAATTTTTCTTCTTCTAATATTTTTGATTGGTTTGTCGTTGATTGTACAGTGCTATTTTGATTTTGAACTGTGATTTGAGTCGGATTTTCTTTTTCTTTTTGATTTAGTATATTGATATAACCATCTCTTTTTTGTTTTGCAATTTCATCTATAATAATAGCTTCTTCAATATGCATTTGTGTTGCACATTCGTGAGCATACATTTGGCGTACAATAGGGTTGGGGATTACAGCAATACTTTTTACAATGTCAGAGATGAGTGCTGCTTTCTTGATGGGATCATCATCACTTTCTTGAAGTAATAAATTTGTCTTGAATTTAATGAAGTCAACTTGGTGGCTTTCAATGAAATCTTTGTATTCTTTCGCTGTGTGTTTGCGTGCGAAACTGTCTGGATCATCTCCATCCGGAAGTAAAAGAACCTTGATGTTAAGTCCTTCTGCCAAAAGCATATCAATACCTCTTAATGAAGCTTTTATTCCTGCGCTGTCACCATCATATAGGATTGTGATGTTTTCTGTAAAGCGGTGTAAAAGTCGAATTTGTCCCTCGGTAAGTGATGTTCCAGAAGAGGCTACAACATTTTCTATGCCACTTTGATGCATAGAAATAACATCTGTATATCCTTCAACTAGAAAGCATCGATTTTCTTTTATAATTGCATGTTTTGCAAAAAATAGCCCATATAGTTCGTGACTTTTATGGTATATTTCAGATTCTGGTGAATTGACATATTTGGCAACTTTGGAGTTCGTTTGCAAAATACGTCCTCCAAATGCAACAATTCTTCCTGAAACGGAATGTACGGGAAAAATTGTGCGGCCATGATAACGGTCAACTAGGTGCTGGTCTTGTGTTTCATAACAAAGACCTGTTTTTAAAAGAAATTCTTTTTTATATCCTTTCGATAGAGCCGTATGTGCCATATTGGTTTTGCCGGGAAGACAAAAACCAAGTTGAAATTTTTTTATAATATCGTCTCTGAATCCTCTTTCTCTAAAATATGCCATTCCAATAGCCCTTCCATCTGCGTGATTCCATAAAATGTCTATAAAATAATCACGTGCCCATTCATTTAGAATGAGCATACTTTCACGCTCTGTTTCTGCAGCTTTTTCTTCTGGGGATAATTCTTTTTCTTCAATTTCAATATTGTATCTTTTGGCAAGGAAACGAAGCGCTTCAGGATATGTCATTTGTTCATGTTCCATAATGAAGTGTACAACATTTCCTCCCTTTCCGCAACTGAAACATTTGCATAGCTGTTTGGCTGGCGAAACAACAAAACTTGGCGTTTTTTCATTATGAAAAGGGCATAAGCCCTTATAATTAATACCAGCCTTTTTTAATGTTACAAAATCTTTAACTACATCTACTATATCGGCCGCATCCATTATGCGGGTTATTGTTTCTTTGGAAATCATGATAAGTTTGATTCTTTAATATAAACTTATTTATGAGTGGATTTTCCGCTCTTTGAGTAATCATTTCGAGTAAAAAATATTCTTATGAAAGGTGATTGCTCATCAGAGTATTTATAAACGTATTCAAAATTTATTCCGTTGTCTTTATAAGATTTTAATTGTACAGAATTTATCAACATTAAAAGCAATTTGCTTCTAAAATCTGCCTCTTGTGATTTCAATTGAGTCCTGATACTTTCTGTATATGTATTTTTTGTTATAGAGTACCAATAGCAATATGTTTTGCTTTTTTTATCATAAGTCGTGCTGTCCAAGGTTATGTATTTATCCATTTTTTGTGGGCAGAAACGTTGTGTATATTCTTTAGCTTCACGTTGACAGCGATTGTCAAAATTTTCTTGACAGGATGTTATGGCCGCTAATATAACAAAGAAAAAAAGAATTCTCATCTTTATGTCGTATTTCAGGGATTTATATTTGCAAAGATAGTATGATTTTATGATAGAGAAATTAAAGTTTTGTAGAAAATAGGGTTCATAAATCGTGAAAACATCAAGATAGTAGCTTCTTTTTATGTTGGGTACTTATCCATTAATCTTAATAAGACTGTCTGTATAAGTTTTATAGGCAGAATTCGTATAGTTATAAAGGCATTTATTTAAGAAACTGGTTGATTGGTAGATGGAACAATGGGGTTATTTAAACTTGTTTTTGTCGCATTTTCAGTCGTTTCCCTTTTTCTATTAATTTGTCAATCAATAACTTTACAGTGTTTTTCTGTTTATCACTTTTTATTCGTATTTTTGCCTATATAAACATTTTAATATATGTATGAAGAACGTGTAGCAAAAGCAGTTGCTAATTTTAAGCAAGGATATAATTGTGCGCAGTCAGTTGTTGCCGCATTTGCCGACATTTATGGTTTTACACCTGAACAAGCCTTTAAAATGGCAGCATCTTTTGGAGGTGGAATAGGGCGTATGAGAATGACGTGTGGTGCAGCTTGTGGCTTGTTTATGTTAGCTGGTTTAGAAACAGGAACAGTGGAAGGATCTGATCGAAAAGGAAAATCGTATAATTATGAAATTGTACAAGATCTCGCTGCAAAGTTCAAGGAAATTAATGGTTCTTTGATTTGCGCAGAATTGTTGGGCTTAAATAAAGAAAAGAATCTTTCTCCTTATGCGGAAGCGCGAACGTCAGAATATTATACAAAACGTCCTTGCGTGGCAATGGTAGAAACTGCAGCTCGACTTTTTGCAGATTTTTTGGAACGACATCGTTCATGAGAATATTATTGTTAGGTGAATATAGTAATGTTCATGCAACTTTAGCCAAAGGGTTAAAAGCTTTGGGGCATGAAGTGGTCTTGGCTTCTGACGGAGATGGATGGAAGAATTATGTCCGTGATGTTGATTTTTCACGAGGCAGAGGATTTTTAGAAAAAATAAAATTCTTGTTTCGGTTATTAATAAATTTCTACCATTTTAGAAAATTCGATGTCGTTCAGTTGATAAATCCAATTTTTTTAGAAATAAAGGCAGCTCGGATTTATCCTTTTTATCGTTTTTTGAGAAAGCACAATCGTAAAGTCTTTCTTTGTGCTTTGGGGATAGATTATTTCTGGATGAAAGTCGGATCAAATGGTCATACATTTCGTTATAGTGATTTCTGTATAGGAGAGCAACCGCGTAAATATCCTGGTCTAGAAGCTCAACAACAGGATTGGCTTAACGGTAAAAAAGGTATATTGAATCGGTTTATAGCTTCCGATTGTGATGGCATTATTGCAGGGTTATATGAGTATTATGAAAGTTATAAATTTTATTTTCCTAAAAAGACTACTTTTATACCACTTCCTATAGAATGTTCATCTCAACACAGAGAATCGAGCCATTCGAAAATCCGTTTTTTTATTGGAATTCAGAAAACGCGAAATGAATATAAAGGAACTGATATAATGTTGAAAGCATTGCAGATTGTGCATGCAAAACGACCTGAGGAGTGTGAAATTGTAAAAGTTGAGTCTGTTCCTTTTGAGCAGTATCGGAAAATGTTGGATTCAAGTGATGTCTTGTTGGACCAACTTTATGGATATACCCCGGGAATGAATGCATTGTTGGCAATGGAAAAGGGCATAGTCGTAGTTGGTGGCGGCGAACCGGAAAATTACCAGATTTTACATGAAAAGAATCTGAAACCAATTGTAAACGTTGAACCTAATTTGCAGAATGTTATTGCACAATTAAACTGGTTGCTTGATCACAAGTCACAATTGGAAAAATTGTCAGTAGAAAGCCAATTGTATGCGCAGAAACATCATGATTACAGAAATGTTGCGAAACAGTATTTAGAATTTTGGATGCATGGAGCTTGATAAATATTTGACTGTTGATGTAGAAACAACTGCGCAGTTTGTAGAACAGCGCAGCCGGTTTATAGGGTATATAGCTCATGTTGAGAATGAATATGATGCTTTAGAGTATATTAAGAATAAGCGGAATGAATTTCATGATGCCCGCCATGTGTGTTACGCATTTAAGTTACGTGATGGAAGTGTACGTAGTAATGATGACGGGGAACCTTCCGGAACTGCAGGCCGTCCAATATTAGGACGTATTGAATCTGCCGGATTGTTGGATGTCGTAGCTGTTGTCATTCGTTATTTTGGTGGAGTGAAGTTAGGGACTAGTGGATTAATCAAAGCTTATCGTATGGCTACGGAATTGGTGTTAGATGAAGTTCCTATTGTTGAAAGAAATATTTATACTACTATGCGTTGCTCTTTTTATTATGAGCAAATGAATTCAGTGATGCAGATGGTAAAGAAATTCAATATAGAAGTACGTGACCGTAGTTATCAAGATACGAAATGCACGTTCATCTTGGGGATTAAACCTTCAATGTGTAGTTCTATTATTAGTTATGTTTTAGATTTGCGCAAGGAAATAGAATTAGAGAAAGTGTAATTGCAATGGTTGTCAATATCGCAATGTGTTTAAGTTTAGAGAAGATAGATTCTGACGTGTTAGAAGAACTTTGTCAGTTATATTTGGAGGCTTTTCCAGAAGAAGAGCGTCGCCCTCTGGAAAAATGGTTAAAATTGATTGATGAGGAGCCAATGTTTCGGATCTTGACTGTAATGAAAAATGGAAACTTTGTGGGATTTATGACCTATTGGACTTTTCCTGATTTTACGTATGTTGAGCATTTTGCAATAAAACCGTCATACCGTGGAGGAGGACTAGGGGGAGTTGCATTGAAACTTTTCCTGGAGTTACAGGAACAGCCTGTGGTGTTGGAGGTCGAGCTGCCTACAACGTTAATAGCGCAGAAGAGAATCTGTTTTTATGAGAAATATCACTTTGTAAGATTGCCCGAACCGTATCAGCAACCTCCTTATCGTAGTGGGGGGGTGTGGCTTCCTATGGCCATTATGTATTATTCAAAAGGAAGGTCAATCCCAGAAATAGAAAAAATAAAGAAACTTCTTTATGAATATGTATATAAGGTGAGAAATAATGCATAAACAATAAATATGCAATTGTTTTTTGCTAAATATGAAAATATATACGAGATTCTTTTGGATAATATAATTGTACTTCGTATATTTGTGCTGCTTAGTGATAGACAAATGAAACGAAAAAAGCTTTCTTGGTGTAAAAAAGGAAGATTTCTTTGTTTTTATGTGTTTTTTTGAATATTGATGATTGTTTTATCATCAAAAAACTTAAAGCTACAAGTATGACGAAAAACGTAATTGATTCGAATTTTTATTCAAAATTTTATTCGGATTACGGACTGAAAATTTCAAGGATTAGACAGAGATTAGGTCGATCTTTAACCTATGCAGAAAAAGTTCTGTATGCGCATGTACATGCAGATAGTATGGATGTAATTTTCAATCGTGGGAGAGATTATGGAATATTTCAACCTGATCGTGTCGCAATGCAAGACGCTACGGCGCAGATGGCTTTATTGCAATTTATGAATGCTGGTCGAGAGCATGTTGCTGTACCAACTACGGTGCACTGTGACCATTTAATATGTGCAGATCAGGGCGCTATTCCTGATTTGTCAGCCGCTTGCAGTGTTAATCAAGAGGTATATGATTTCTTACATTCTGTATCAGATCATTATGGTATCTCATTTTGGGAACCGGGTGCAGGAATTATTCATCAGGTAATACTTGAGAATTATGCTTTTCCTGGAGGTTTGATGATTGGTACGGATTCTCATACTCCCAATTCAGGCGGATTAGGAATGATTGGCGTAGGAGTTGGTGGAGCTGATGCCGTGGATGTGATGGCAGGATTGGGATGGGAGCTGAAATATCCTCGTCTTATAGGAGTTAAGTTGACTGGTAATTTGAATGGATGGACTTCGCCTAAAGATGTCATCCTGAAGCTGGCAGGCATGTTAACTACTAAAGGGGCAACCAATTGTGTGATTGAATATTTTGGTCCTGGAGTTTCAAGTTTATCTGCGACAGGTAAAGCTACCATATGTAATATGGGGGCAGAAGTGGGAGCAACTTGTTCTTTGTTTCCATACGACAAAAATATGGAACTCTATTTACAGGCGACAGGTAGAGCTGACGTTGCCATAGCTGCCTCTTCTGTGGCAGGGGATCTTCGAGCAGATGATGATGTATATGAACATCCTGACAAATACTATGATATGTTTTATCAGATTGATTTGTCAGCGTTAGAGCCTCATGTAAATGGGCCATTTACTCCTGATGCAGCAAACTCGTTGTCTGAATTTTCAAAGATAGTAAAGGAAAAGCAATATCCAGAAAAGGTAGAGGTGGCTTTGATCGGCTCATGTACCAATTCTTCCTATCAGGATTTGTATAGGGCTGCTTCTGTCGCTCGTCAGGCTTTAGAATTGGGAGTTAAGCCAGTAGCTCAATTAATTATTAATCCGGGATCGGAACAGATTCGTCAAACGGCAGAGCGCGACGGATTGTTGGATGATTTTAGAAGGATTGGTGCCGTTATTATGGCCAATGCTTGTGGACCTTGTATTGGACAATGGCATCGGCATATCGATGATGCAGAACGCAAAAATTCAATTGTTACTACGTTTAATCGGAATTTCGCGAAACGTGCTGATGGCAATCCCAATACTTATGCTTTTATAGTGTCTCCGGAAATGGCTGTTGCATATGCTTTAGCAGGGTCCTTGTTGTTCAATCCCAATACGGATATGTTACCCAATATGGATGGTAGCATGGTTAAGTTACATATTCCTCAGAATCGTGATTTGCCGGTAAATGGGTTTAAATATGATAAGAACAAATTTTCGCATATTCAACCGAATAAAACGATAAAAATTGCGGAAAATAGTCAGCGGCTTCAGTTGTTGCAACCGTTTGATGAGAATCACACAGAAGACTATCAGCAATTGAAGTTGCTGATAAAGGTTACAGGGAAGTGTACAACAGATCACATTTCAATGGCCGGTCCATGGCTTAGATACAGAGGGCATCTTGACCATATTTCTGACAACTTATTAATGGGGGCTGTTAATGCGTTCAATGGAAAGGCCAATAGTGTAAAAAATGTGCTTAGTAATCAGTACGACAAGGTTTCATCTGTAGCCCGATGTTATAAAGAAAAAGGTTGGGGAAGTGTAGTTGTAGCCGAAGAAAACTATGGAGAAGGTTCAAGCAGAGAACATGCCGCTATGGAGCCTCGTTATTTGAATGTTAAGGTTATATTGGCAAAAAGTTTTGCCAGGATTCATGAAACGAATCTGAAAAAACAAGGTGTTTTAGCTTTGACTTTTGCCAATAAAGCAGATTATGAGAAAGTTCTTGAAACAGATGAATTTTCTATTGAGGGTTTGGATGCGTTTGCTCCGGAAAGTCAAGTCGTGGTGATATTGCATCATCAAGATGGAACTTCAGAGAGAATTCCAGTACAACATACCTATAATAAACAGCAGATCAATTGGTTTAAGGCTGGGTCTGCATTAAATTATTTACGAAAATGTCAAGTATAAGAATGAATCTTAATGGGAAGCTGAGCGTTCCTGATATTGTTACGATACCTTATATCGCTGGTGATGGCGTTGGGAAAGAAATTTCCCCGGTTATGATTCAAGTAGTAGATGCAGCCGTATTAAAGGCTTATGATGGAACACGCAAAATTGAATGGTTGAAGCTATTGGCCGGTCAGGAAGCTTTTGATCAGACGGGGCAATGGTTACCAGAAGAAACCTTGCAGGCTTTTAAGACTCATCTAGTTGGCATAAAAGGGCCGCTGACCACTCCTGTTGGTAGGGGAATAAGGTCACTTAATGTAGCTTTGCGGCAGACTTTGGATCTTTATGTATGTCAGCGTCCCGTGCGTTGGTACGAAGGGATTATTTCTCCAGTTCGTTTTCCACAGCACGTTGATATGACAATTTTTCGGGAAAATACCGAAGATATTTATGCTGGAATAGAGTGGGAGGCAGGCACACCTGAGGCACAGCGCTTTTATAATTTTATCAATCAGGAAATGAAGATTGACAAAGTTCGTTTTCCCGCAACATCGTCTTTTGGTGTCAAACCCGTTTCGCGTGAAGGAACAGAGCGGTTGGTTCGGGCTGCTTGTAATTACGCTTTAAGTCATCATAAGCCAGTGGTTACGTTGGTACATAAAGGTAATATCATGAAATATACCGAGGGTGGATTTCGAAAATGGGGGTATGGATTGGCACAACGTGAATTTTCGAAAGAATTGGCTGATGGGCGTTTGGTCATTAATGACTGTATTGCTGATGCTTTCCTGCAAAATGCTTTATTGATGCCGGAAAAATATTCAGTAATAGCCACATTGAATTTAAACGGCGATTATATTTCAGATATGTTGGCTGCAATGGTTGGAGGTATTGGAATTGCCCCCGGAGCCAATATTAATTATGACAGTGGATGCGCCATATTTGAGGCAACTCATGGAACAGCTCCAACCTTGGCAGGAAAGAATGAAGTTAACCCTTGTAGTATTATACTTTCGGCTGTAATGATGTTGGAGTATATAGGGTGGGGTGAAGCTGCAATATTGATCCAACAGGCCATTAAGCAATGTTTTAAAAATGGTTGGGCTACAGCTGATTTAGCACGCAGTATGGATAATGGAAAGGCTTTGTCCACTACGGAATTTGGTTTGAAGGTCTGCTCTTTTATACAGCAGTAGGGGCGCGGGATCGTAAGAAAATAAATCTAAAATCAGAGCATCGTGAAAAAGGAATATATAGTATATAAGTTATCGGACGAGATGCGGAGCAGCATTAAAATTGACGCTAATTTGTTTCGCAAGTACGATGTTAAGCGTGGCTTACGCAACGATGATGGAACTGGAGTCTTAGTGGGGTTAACCAATATTGGTAATGTGGTGGGGTATGAGCGTCATGACGACGGTTCTTTGAGTCCTATTGATGGAAAATTGTATTATCGTGGTTTTGAAATTCAGGATTTGGTACATCCTTTGTTTGAGGAAAAGCGGTTTGGATTTGAAGAGGTTGCTTATCTGCTGCTTTCAGGTCGCTTACCTGATATGGAAGAGCTACATACGTTTCGTGCGTTATTAACGGACAACATGCCGTTAGAACAGAAAACTATTCTGCATATTATTGAATTGGAAGGTTCGAATATTATGAATATTTTGGCACGGAGTGTATTGGAACTCTATACTTTCGACAAGACACCGGATGATACTTCACGCGATAATTTAATGAGACAAAGTGTGGAACTGATATCAAAATTTCCAACAATTATTGCGTATGCTTATAATATGTTGCGCCATAAGCGACAAGATCGTTCATTGCATATTCGGCATCCGCAGAAGGATCTTTCTTTGGCGGAAAATTTTTTGTATATGTTGAAAGGTGAGTATACAGAACTTGAGGCTCGCACTTTGGATTTATTGCTGATCTTGCAGGCCGAGCATGGCGGCGGAAACAATTCAACCTTTACCGTGAGAGTAACATCGTCAACTGGAACAGATACTTATTCTTCCATAGCAGCAGGAATTGGTTCTTTAAAAGGTCCACGTCATGGAGGCGCCAATATCAAGGTTAGCAATATGATACATCATTTGAAAGATACCATTACTGATTGGGAAGATGAAGCTGAAATCAAGTGCTATTTGAGGAAAATGTTGCAGCGCGAGGCTTATGATAAGAGTGGATTGATTTATGGTATAGGGCATGCCGTTTATACTCACTCTGATCCACGAGCTTTGCTGTTGGGAGAAATGGCAGAAAAACTGGCAGAAGAGAAAGGATGTATTCGTGAGTTTAATTTTATGAAGCGTCTGGAGCGTCTTTCTATTGAAACTATCTATGAGCTGAAAGGTAAAGGAAAAACGCTTTGTGCCAATGTTGATTTTTATTCTGGTTTCGTATATGAAATGATAGGGTTGCCAGTGGATATTTATACGCCATTGTTTGCGATGGCCAGAATTGTCGGTTGGTGTGCGCATCGTAATGAAGAACTAAATTTTGAGGGTAAGCGAATTATACGTCCGGCATACCGATGTGTGGTTGATTCAGGTGTTTATGTGCCTTTGAAAGATAGGTAACGGATTGTTTCCCGCTGAACAAGCGAGTCCTCCCATTAACTGTCAGGTGGTTACAATGGGAGGACTCGCTTGTTTTTGTCTGTTGGGTATTGAGCATATAATAAATGTGTAAGTAATCATTTTAGCAATAAACAACTTTGTTTGAGGATAATTTTGTACATTTGCTTGATTTTTTGCTTATTGTAATGGAATACCAGTGCATACACGATGGGATGACTCTGTCTGAGAGGATTTTCAAGCGGGCGGCAGATGTTTTGATTGCATGCTGTGGCCTGGTTGTTTTTTCTCCTTTATTCCTGTTTTGCTTCCTGGTTATTAAATGGGAAGATGGAGGGCCTGCTATTTTTAGGCAGGAACGCATTGGTAGAAAAGGGCGGCCGTTTTGTATATATAAATTCCGAAGTATGCGGGTTGATGCCGAACAGAATCAGATTCCTCAGTTGTGTGTAACACCGCATGATGAGCGATTGACAAAGGTGGGTATATTTCTACGTGCACATCATTGGGATGAGTTTCCGCAATTGTGGAATGTGTTGAAAGGTGATATGTCTCTTATTGGCCCTCGTCCGGAGCGACAATATTACATTGATAAAATCATGAAGATTGATCCGCGATATCAATATCTATTTCAGATACGTCCGGGCTTGACATCGTATTCTACATTATATAACGGCTATACCGATACTTTGGATAAGATGTTGGTGCGCTTACGATGTGATTTGTATTATTTGGAGCATCGCTCGTGGCGCATGGATGTGAAGATTATGTGGCTTACTTTTGTACGAATGGTAAGTGGTAGGAAGTTCTGACTACAAGATCAGACCATAATTTTTTTAAGTGCCGCCTGTTTTTTTACGAGGTCCGATCTATTTTTTCTTTTGTTTTTCTACGATTTTTTCGAGTATCTTATAGCCCTAAACATGCAATAAGATATTTGTGCGTCCTTTCTTAATGAGGAATAAGAGTTACATATGGTTGTGATAGAGCCCTTTCTCAAAATACTTTCCTGAAGATCGTTATATTCCTTACTGAAGATGTTGTCCGGTACAGGTTTGCATGCTTATTTATATTACATGCCATAATATGCAGAAAATCAATGGTTATATAGAATTGTCAGGATAATGTCAGGATAATGTCAGATCCTTTTTGACGACAATACCTTTGCAGGATTATAAATTTGCAGCGGAAATTAATGTGTTACAGATTTATGAAAATGCGTATGTCCTTGTGTATGAATAAAGCACTGAGTTTTCGGATATGGGTGGTATGTATTTTGTGTATGTCTACTTTTTGTGTATACGCACAAAGTGATGACCAATTAATATCGTTGGGCGAAGTTAAAGTCAAGTCTGCTCAAGTCGTCAATAAACCGGATGGGAAATTAATTTATCCATCAGAAGTGCAAAAGTCGTCATCAAATTCAAGTTATAGTTTGCTTCAAAAATTGGGACTATCCAATATTCGTGTAGATGATGTAGGAAAAAGTGTTTCTGTTATTGACCAGCGGGGAAGTGTACAGCTTCGTATTAATGGAATTTTGGCAGACAAAGCCGATATGTTGTCACTTGATCCTAAGAGCATTGTGAAGATTGATTTTATAGATAATCCGGGTGTACGCTACGGGGATGGTGTGGCATATGTCATTAATATTCTGACACGACGTGTTGCAAGTGGATATTCTTGTGGAACAGAACTGACGCCATTGCTTACGTTGATGAATGGGAATGGCTATGTGTATGGTCGGTGGAATATCGGGAAAAATGAGTTGGCACTTAGTTATATCGTGGATTATCGAGATCTCTATGGCGGGCGACAGGAAGAGCAGGCTGATTATCATTTAAGTGACGGATCTGTACATACCATTACGCGTAATGACGTGGCGTCTCGCATATGTTCGGTAGATCACAATACAAAACTTACGTATAGTTATGCCGATTCTACGCGGCTTATATTTCAAACTTCGCTCAGTGGAGATTTTAATTGCGAACCAGATAATTATAATCGAAAAATTATTACCGAGGCTGCATCTTCGTATGTGGCAGAACAGAAAACCAGTAATAAAATGCATTCTCCGGTACTGGACATCTATTATTTTCAGCAATTTACGCCACGTCAGTCTTTTACGTTTAATACAGTGGGTACATACATAGGCACGCGTTCTTCAAATAGCTATGATGAAGGTTTTCCTTATCAGTATGATGTAGATGGGAAGACCGTTTCATCGCAAACTGAAGCTATATATGAAAATAAGTTGAAGCCCTTTGTACTTCAAACCGGTTTACATTATGGTCAGAAATTTGTGCATAATACATATAATGGCGATGTAATCTCACGCAATGTAATGCACCATCACCGTTTATATGCTTTTTCGGAGATTAAGGGTAGCTGGAGTCGCTTACGTTATCAAATTGGGGCTGGCATTAGTTGGTTATATTATAGACAAGACGAGCATCAGTATCGTTATAGCACATTTTGTCCGAAATTGGCTTTGACTTATCATATTAATGATCTTTGGCAACTAAGCTATCAGTTCCAGTCTAATGAGAGAGTGTCACAAATAGCCATGATCAGTGATGCGATGATCCGTACGAATAGTATGGAATGGACCCGGGGGAATCCAGACTTGAAGCCGAATCGTGAGTTTGAAAATACGTTGCGTCTTGCTTATACAGATGTACGTCTGCAAGCATATCTTTTGGGATATTATAAGTCTTGTATTCGCCCCAATATGGCTTTGTATGAGCGTACGGCAGATGACCAATTTGTTTATACTCAGCAGAACCAGCGGCAAATTAATATTTTAAATACGATGGCATATGTTAGTTATTGGTTCGTGCCTGATAAATTAGCGACTACAGTACAAGGCGGATTATTTAGATGTTTTAATTTCGGAAACAATTATACCCATTGTTATACGGCATATTATACAACAGCTGATTTGCAGGCTTATTGGAAAAGTTTCTCTTTTCGGGCGTATGCCGATAATGGATGGCGTTTTTGGGAAGGGGAGTCTAGAGGTTATAATGGATTTGATGTCGCTTTAAAGGCAACATATGCTTATAAGGATTGGCAGTTTTCACTTACTTGGCGTTTACCTTTCATGAAGAACTATAAAATATATGAAACAGAGGTGTTGAATCAGAATTTGCACAAGTTGATAGCCTATCGCATGATAGATGCCGGTAATCAAGTGAGTCTGAATATTACATGGAGATTAAGTCGTGGACGTAAATATCAGACTGTAGATCGGAGCATAAATCTGAAAGATTCTGATACCGGAATTATTCATTAGGTTGGGAAAAATAGAGCCGGCACTCCATTTTCCTAAATGGAGTGCCGGCTTATGATCATAATGATCCATTGATATTTGTCTTTTATTTTGATAGGGTCGGAATCAGTTCTAATGCGGATTGATCACCACATTCGGCAGCTTTTTTAAAATTTTTTTCAGCCTCAGCCTTATTTCCTAATTGAGCCTGGATGATTCCCATTATACGATAAGCGGTAGCATTTTTGTCGTTTCTTTTTATGCATTGACTGGCAATTCCTTGTGCTTTTTCGATTTCACCAGCTCGCAGAAGTATTTCAATTTTGATAAAGTAGTATTCATCGTTATTCTCATCAAGTGATATAAGTCTGTCTGCGTCATCTAGTGCTTGTTGATACATATGGGCTTCAAGTTCTGCTTTTGCACGCATTTGGTAAAAAAATGGCGTAAGTCCTTGCTGTTTTTTGATATTTTCTATTTCATTATAATCAAAAACAGCTTTTCTGTATTCACCTTTTCCAAAAAATAGTTGTGCCCGATAGAAATAGTAATTGATGCATTGTTCTTGATGGGGAACAGGTGCCTTGGCAATGGCGCTGTCTAGGAGTTGTATGATTTGTATTGTGTCTTTTTCTTGAAGCTCTAACAGACAGCGTGCTGTCTGAAAATAGCTATAACTTGATGCTAGTGTCGTATTACATAATTTTTTGTATGTTTCGGCTGCATCATTGTATTTTTTTTCTGCGAAATAACAGTCCGCAATTTGTTGCAGGTAGAGGGGTAGTGGGTTAAGTTCATATGCTGTTAACGCTTGTTCTGTTGCTTGATCAATAGGGTAGTGGGTATAGGTATACATGATTTTGCTATAGGCATAATGTACCTGGTCTTTTTTGTCTTTAGGACATTTTTTTAATGCTTCGTTGTAATCGTCGTCTGCTCGTTGATAGTTTCCGTGTGAGGCATAGAAATTTGCACGCTCCATTAGTGCATCAGCTGTATATAATGGGTATTGTTGAATAAAATCAGCAACAATTGTTTCAACCGCAGTACTATCAATCTTTTTCTGTTTTGTTGCTAAAAACAGATAGGAAAGAGCATCTTGTTCATTCGTGGGTATAGCTTTAGGTATGTAAATACTTGTAAATGCATTATTTGCAAAACTTAAAGAGTTAATTCCGATAGTTTTAATTACGCGGGCATCTATACCGCATAATAGATTTTCTTTAGTAAAGTTTGCTTGTGTAATAGCTATGACTTGTCCTTCATCATTAATAATAGGGAGTCCTATAGAGGTGGAATCATTGGGCAGATTGTAAGTGTAATAATTATAGGAATATAAAGAGGATTTGTCTTTTATGATGGCATCTTGTGGTTCTTTGTCTTTTGCAAAATAAATAATTTTTCCTGTTGTTGAGCCGCTTGAAATGGGTATATAAGGCGCTTTTTCCCAAGTGGTAAGTGCGGTAACCAGATTATATGTGTCGCTGGCTCCGGTAATGCGTGTGATTGCATATTCTTTTCCCTTATTGTTCGTAATTACAGCTTGTTTAGCGTGTTTAAACAAGTCGTAGGAAGATACGACTTTTCCACCCTCTTCATAGAAAAAACCATAACCGGACAGCTGTTTCCCGTCGGCTTGAAATACCGTAATTTTACATATGGAAGATTGTGCGGATTTTGATATGTCTTTTGCTCCAATATATGTGTTTGCGCATATTATCGCGCATAAAATTAGTGTAAATAATTTTAGTTTCATAAGATGGTTATTTGTTTAATAAATCTATTGCATTATTGGTTGCTGCCTGGGTTATAGTAGTACCACTTAACATGTGGGCTATTTCTTCAATACGTTCTTTATGAGATAATTCACGAATGTTGCTATATACGGCAGTTTGGTTGTCAATTTTTTCTACTTTATAATGGTGAACTCCAATAGCCGCAATTTGTGGCAAATGGGTAATACTGATGACTTGTCCATTTTTTGCGATTTCTTGCATAACTTGTGCCATTTTATCAGCCATTTTACCAGAGACACCTGTATCTATTTCGTCAAAAATGACAGTGGGTAAATTCAACTTTTCTGAGAGAATGCTTTTAAAAGCCAACATTAATCGTGAAATTTCACCTCCAGAGGCAATTTTTATAGCAGATTGCATGGGAAGATTTAAATTGCTGCTAAATAGAAAATTAATTTCATCTATTCCTGTTGGTCTTGGATGTTCTGTTTTTGTGAGTTCTAATTTTACTTTAGCATTAGGAAGTCCTAATTCTTTAAGTTTATCATGTAGTTTTGTTTCTATTTCAAGAATTGCATTTTCACGACCTTTTCTAAGTTGTTTTCCTATTTCGTATATCTTGTTATAGGCGTTATCTGTTTGAATTTTTAATTCGGAAATATTCGTGCTTGAATTATTAATTTTATCAATTTTGACTCTCAATTTTTCTTGTTCAGAAATAAGATCTGCAATCGTCTGTACTCTAAATTTCTGTTGCAAGGAGTATATGGTATTTAGTCTTTCTTCAATCTTTTTCGTTCGATTAGCATCATAAACTATAGCGTCGTTGAGTGATTGTATTTCTTCCGAAATATCTTTTAATTCAATACGGCAGTTGTTAATGCGTAATAAAAGGTCTTCTGTTATAGCATTGTATGCCGAGACCGATTGTAGTTTTTGTTCAACTTGTCGTAAAGAAGAAATGACGCCAACCTGCTCATCCATTCCTTCTAAAATTTGGCTCGCGCCATAAAATTGCGTTTTTAATTCTTCTGCATGAGTAAGTGTGTTTAATTCATTTTCTGCGTTTTCTTGTTCTCCGTCTTCTAAGTTCGCATCTGATAGTTGTTGGAATTGGAATTTTAAAAAATCATATTCTTGTGATTGTATCTTTGCTTCTTCTATACTTTGGTTGTATGAATTCAATAGTTTTATATATGAATTGTAAGCCATTTCGTATTGCTTGCGGAGAAACATATTTTGGGCATACGAATCCAAGGTGTCTTTTAAAAAATTAGGATTTCCTAGTAGAAGGTTCTGATGTTGAGAATGAATATCTATCAATAGAGTTCCTATCTCTTTTAATAGATTCAGATTTACTGGAGTATCATTAATAAAACATCGGCTTTTACCATTGATATTTAATTCACGCCTAAGTATGCACGAATTATCATCAATATCGTCAATATTATTGTCTTCCAAGATTTGTTTAAAAGAAGTCGGGTGGTGTTCTGTAGTAAATATCCCTTCAACGATACATTTGTGTTCTTCTTGTTTTATCAGTTGCGTATCCGCTCTTTTGCCAAGGAGCATTCCAAGAGCACCGATGAGAATGCTTTTGCCAGCACCTGTTTCCCCCGTTATGACAGAAAAACCTGAATGGAAATTTATTTCTGCAGAACTGATTAATGTATAATTTTTAATAGATAAATGTTTCAGCATAAGGTAAATATTTAAAGGATATCTTTGTATATACCGCTGTAATTTTATTGTTTGATTTTATTCCATGTCATATTTTGTGAGGGATTGATGGATATAAGTAGGTTACATACTGATTCGCGCTCTTGTGCAGTACCTCTTGATTTGAAAAGGTTTACTAGTTCTTCTTTTTTATATTCAGAAAAAAGTTGTGGCCATGGATTTGTGGACTTTTTTTGTTTGGTCGCTTTTAATAAAGTTAAAGCTTCACTGATTACCGACCGTCCGCGTTCTGCATTTTGAGCCATTTCATCCAATCCATTGCGGTGGTATTTGTATTGCAATTGGCGAAATGCTTCAAATGAAGCATCTAAATAATCACTGATAAGGGCATATCTGTTTTTATTGCTTTCAAAAGCTTTCCATCCTTTTTCATTGATTCCTTGGGCATTATTAACAATGAAAAGAGCGTTTTCAAGTTGTGATTGTCCGCCTTTTAAAGACATGCAGTCCATATCTATACCTAGAATTAGGTACACATAATAAGCGAATATCGCAGTTAGGTTATTGTCTATTTGTTCCATTCGAAATTCAAGTTGATCAAATTCTTGAAAAACAAAGGCGAAGTCGGGATCTTGAAAAGCATATTCTGTAGTTTTATAGGATGTGTTATAAACGGGGCGGTTTGCTTGGATTTGTAAACTTCCTTCAAATCTATTTTCTGATTCTGAATACTTTGAAAGTATTATATTAAATGTGCATTCAATTCTTTCTGTTGGCGTAAATTGTAAATTTGTCCATTGACGATCGTTTAAAAAACTAGTCAATGCTTTTTGTAAATTCTCAAATACGGCAGTATTAGTCCCTTGAATTTGCTGATGATTGATAGAAACTTGTGCATTTAGTTCTTGAGAATAAGTTTCTCCTAATCCAAGAAACAAAGTGAATGCAATTAATATAAAAACTTTTCGCATAATGTTTGAATTACATCTTTAGCAACTTCTTTTTTATTCTTTAATGGAAAATCAATTCGGTTTTCCTGTGTAATAATGCTAATCTGATTTGTGTCGTATTGAAAACCTGCTCCCGGATTTTGCAAGGAGTTTAATACGATGAAATCGAGATTTTTTTTACGTAGTTTCTCTGTTGCATTAGTAATTTCATTATCCGTTTCTAGAGCGAATCCGATGGTTATTTGTCGATCTTTTTTTATTTTTCCAAGTTCTGCAGCAATGTCTGTTGTCGGAATTAGTTGGATAGTTTGTTTTCCCTTTTCTCTTTTTATTTTGTTCTGATCTTTTGATTCTGGCGTAAAGTCTGCTACCGCAGCGCAAAATATGGCAACATCACTTTGGGCAAAATGCTTTTTGCATGCTGCTAACATTTCAGCTGCGCTTTCTACCGAGATTCGGCTTATATTGGTGCTTGATATGCTTAAGTTTACTGGTCCTGATACTAAAATGACTTTAGCACCTCTTGTAGCACATTCTTCTGCCAGTGCATATCCCATTTTTCCGCTTGAGTAGTTTCCAATAAAACGAACCGGATCAATTTTTTCATATGTTGGTCCAGCGGTAATTAATACGGTTTTTCCTTGGAGTGGGTAACTTAACGGTTCCGAGTTTTTTTTGAACCATTGAGAAACATAGGTGATAATATTTTCAGGTTCTTCCATGCGACCTTTTCCTACTAAGTGACTGGCAAGTTCACCTTCGCATGCCTCGATAACGTTTACACCATATGATTTCAACGTACTGATGTTGTTTTGTGTCGATGGATGCTTGTACATATCCAGATCCATAGCCGGTGCCAAAAAAATTGGCGCTTTCATCGATAGATATGTGGTAATTAGCATATTATCTGCGATCCCATTTGCCATTTTACCAATAGTAGATGCTGTTGCTGGAGCAATAATCATGGCGTCAGCCCAAAGTCCTAGATCAACATGACTGTTCCATGAGCCATCTCGTCTGTCAAAGAATTCACTGATAACCGGACGTGATGTAAGTGTCGATAATGTTAATGGTGTGATAAATTCTTTTCCTGCAGGAGTTATAACAACTTGAACTTCAGCACCAGCTTTAATCAATCCGCGTATTAAGATACATGCTTTGTAGGCAGCAATGCTTCCTGTAATTCCCAAGACAATATGTTTACCTTTTAATGTCATTATTATGAGTTATTTGCTTTAACTTTATTCTAGTGAGAACTTGTTTCGTGTTTTGTGGAAAATCGCCTTGCATCATCCACGCATAATAACCAGGTTCTTTTTGAAGAACAGAAAGGACTGGTTGTCCTTTATATTTTCCAAAGTTGAAGACCTCTATCCCTTCTTCATTATAAACAAAACGCCCAGCCAAATCAACATTGTTGTTCATCCGTGTAAAATTAGACAGGAATTCCATGTTATTTTCAATCTGATCGGAATATTTCTCTAATTGCGCTTTGAGTATTTCATATGTGGCTTCTGTATCTGCCTGTGCAGTGTGGGCATTTTGTAAATCTTTTTTACAATAAAATTTGTATGCAGCTGATAGTGTACGTGGCTCCATTTTATAATAGATATTCTGAACATCTATGAATCGAATGTTACAGATGTCTATATTAATTCCTGCTCGTTGGAATTCTTCAATGAGCAACGGTACGTCAAAGTGGTTTGAATTATATCCTGCCCAGTCGCAGTTCTCGAATATAGTTGCTAAATATGCTGCTTTTTCAACAAAGAGAGGGCAGTTTGCAACGTCTGCGTCAAAGATATTATTAACTTTTGATGCTTGTGGCTCTATTGGTATAGTAGGGTTGAAACGAAATGTCTCCTGTGTCTTTTTCCCGTCAGGAAAAATTTTTAGGTAGCTTAGTTCAACTATCCTGCTTTTTGTAATACTTAATCCAGTGGCCTCTATATCAAAAAAAACAATCGGCTTACCTAAATTTAATTCCATAAGAAAATCCTGCTGAAAGTTTTTTTATTCATTTAACATCATTGGCATTAAAAGCATTAACACACTTTCTTCTTCTGTGTCAACTGCAGGTGTTATGATGCCAGCACGACTGGCATCTGCCAGCTTGATAACTAAATCATCTCCTTCGATGATATTTATCAGTTCTAAAAGAAATGCTCCCTTGAAACCTATACTCATGGGGATTCCTGAATAGTCACAGAAAATATGTTCTTCAGCAGATTTTGAAAATTCTATATCTTGGCTGGATATTTGTAATTCGTGTGCAGAAAAACTTAGTTTTGTTAGAGATGTTTTCGTGGCAAAAACTAAAACGCGGCGTAAAGCGCTAATTAATGCACTACGATTAATTACTGCACAATTGGGGTTGTCTTGTGGAATTACGCTGCTATAATTGGGATAGCGTCCTTCAGTAAGGCGACAAGTTATTATGTAGTCTGTAGTTCGAATTTCGGCATTTCTATCAGTATAGGTGATAATTGTTTCATCCGTATCTTTTGTAAGGACATTCCTTAGTATCAATGCCGGTTTTTTAGGAAGAATGAATGAGCTATGATGTGAATTCTGAACTTTTGAGAATGTACTGCATACTAATTTATGACCATCGCTTGCTACAATTGTCAATTTTTCTTGAATGTCAAAAAATACGCCATTCATTACAGGACGTAAATCGTCAGAGGCAGTTGCAAACAAAGCGCGATTAATTCCTGACCATAATAAATTAGATGGTATAGATATCTTGTCGCATTCTTCTGGAAGCGATTGGAATTCAGGGTAATCATCTGCAAATTCACTAATGATATTGTATTGGCCATTTTGATAACGAATGGTAATTTCATGAGTGGTCTCATCAACAACAAATTCAAGAGGCTGTTCTGGAATTTCTTTTAGCGCATCTTGAATCATGCGTGCATCAAGTGTAAATTTACAGTCATTATTGCATTCGATCAGTTCTACTGAAGTTCGGATTGTAGTTTCGCTGTCTGAAGCAGTAAGGGTTAAAAGTCCATTATTAATTTCAAATAAGAAATTATCAAGAATGGGTATTGTATTTTTACTTACAATTACTTTTCCGATAGATTGAAGTCTTGAGGATAATAATGTACTTGGGATTACAAAACGCATGGTTATTTGAATTTAAAGTTTATATTTCTTGTAACTTACAAAGGTAATCAATTAATTCTTCGAATCCAAATTTTCTATCCTTAACTTCTGTGCCATAGCAAATGAATGGCGCATGCTTAAAAAAGCGTTAAGTGCGTTTGGGGTATGAAAATAAAGTTGTAAATTCGCGTGCTATAACGTTAATAAAGAAGAAAGAAATGGAAATAACAGGTAAAATTATAGCTGTACTTGATGCTAGAAGTGGAATTTCTGCGAGAACCGGCAATCCGTGGAAATCGCAAGAGTTTGTTATAGAAACGCAAGAGCAGTACCCCCGTCGTTGTATCTTTCGTGTATTTGGAGAAGATAGATTAAATGCGATGAATATTCAGATGGGAGAAACTCTTACTGTTTCTTTTGACATAGATGCGCATGAATATAATGGCAGATGGTTTAATGATATTAGTGCGTGGAAAGTAGAGCGAAATGCTGTCACGCCAGGTAGTGTACCTCCTCTTGACATCCCCCAGTCAACAGCAATGCCGGCAGAAAACGAATCCATGTCAAATGCGGTTGATAAAGTTGATGATCTCCCGTTTTAATTAAATAAAGCCGGTTCTATTTTTTAAGAACCGGCTTTTTGTTTTTGGCTTCATTCTTTTTGTATGTTTCGAATATTAAGGCGGCTTATATCTTTCTTTTTTATAAGTTCAATTCTAGCTGTTATTGCTTTTCGCTATGTTCCGGTTTATGTTACACCTTTAATGGTTATTCGTTGTATTCAGCAGAAAATTGCAGGTAAACCTGTTAAGTTAGAGCATAAATGGGTACCACTAAATGAGATGTCACATTATTTGCCGATTGCTGTGATGGCCTCGGAGGACCAACGTTTTATGAAACATCATGGATTTGATGTCACTGAGATAAGGAATGCTGCAATTGATCGTATTACCGGAAGGCGATTTCGCGGCGGAAGTACAATTAGTCAGCAAACTGCTAAAAATGTGTTTCTTTGGCCTCAATCATCTTGGATAAGAAAAGGCTTTGAAGCGTATTTTACGGTATTAATAGAGATATTTTGGAGTAAACAGCGTATTATGGAAGTTTATTTAAATAGTATAGAAATGGGAGATGGCATTTATGGCGCGCAGGCTGTTGCATCGTGTCATTTTAATTGCCGTGCATCAGAATTGACCAAAAGGCAGTGCGCTTTGATTGCAGCAACACTTCCTAATCCATTGCATTACAGCTCTTTACATCCTTCTAAATATGTAAACAGACGGAAAACAGAAATAATAACGCAAATGAAGCATGTTTATTTTTGCGATTTAGAAGATAGAAAATAGTTTTTTTGTTCTTGAAAGTTTGCTACATTGATTTTGAAGGTTTTAATATTACAGCTTGACTTTTTTTTCCATCAATATAGGCAATACATGCTTTTTTTAATCCTATTAATGCAACATGTTCCGTTTCTTGTATTATGTCCTGTTCTTTTAGGAATGCCAAATCTAAGTAACCATTAGAATTTGTTGGGATAATTGAAATATAGCCAACTCCAAGGGAGGTAATATTATGAAAAAAATGAGATCCTTGTGAGGGTTCGACATTTTTCAGACAGCACTCAACGATAATACGCGCATCTTTAATCGTGCTCCATTGGATCGGAATCCCCAGCCAAGAATCCGTGCTTCCCCATCTGCCGGGGCCGATTAGAATATATCCGTTTTGATCAATATGCTTACTTGAAGTTATGTTCTCTAATTCTTTAGCAATTAGTTTGTTATGACATGGCGAGTAGCTGTCCTTCTTTATAAGGATAATTTGCTTGATATTTTCATAGCAACCATTTCCTAAAGCTTTATTGCTTTTTAAAATTGTATTGGAAAGATCGATTTTGTCAAGGTCTGCTCGTAATGACATTTCATTTTCAACAATAGGGCGTGCTTGCAAAATTGTTAATATCATGTTTTGAGATTTTTGATTTGGAGTCAGAGCAAATTCTATCTCAATAGGCCTTCCGAATTCTTGTTTCCCAATTGAAAGAAAATCTTCAATTGCTTTAGCAAATGGTATATTGGAGTTGTTTAGCAAATTTTTGAAAGATATGACTAGACGATGATATTCCGGATAATATCCGTCGTATAGCGATTGATTTTCGGGATCGTAGGTTGACACAACGTGGGGGAGTAATGAGGACGGTATATGGGCTGCGTCAATTGGCAATTGACACAGATTGAATGTATCATCAGTTTGAATTTGGAATGGAGTTTTGTTTTTTGTACGTAAAGCATAAAAATATGATTGAGTACTTTTTAAAGCCGATTTTATCGTAGAAAGTTGCATTATTTTTTGTGTGTATTTTGGAATAATTCGTAGAGTTGCCCCACCATCAACTACGTATTTTCCCAATCCTAGAGCAATATGCATGACGCCATCCGTGGCCTGTTCTCCATCAATGGGATAATAATTTGTTGAATGTGCCACACCAGACATCATTGGGAAATAAAAATCACCATATTGGTTTCCTACCACTTCTTGTAAGACAACAGCCATTTTTTCTTGGTCAATTAGATTCTTGGTAGATAAAAGGTATAGTTTGCTTTCTTTGTAAAAAACCGAGGCAAATACTCCCTTAATCGCAGCTTCCAATTGCAATGACCGTAGCTGTGCATCTTCCGTATAGGGAATCATATAAGTTGAATAAATTCCGGCAAAAGGTTGATAATGAGAGTCTTCAAGCATGCTTGAAGACCTGATTGCCAAAGGCGATTTGGAGGCTTTACATAATGAAAGTAAACATTTTTGCACATGTTTCGGTAATTCAGCGTGCATGAATGTTTCTAAGATTTTCTGATTTGAATTTGTGGATAGTGCAAATGAGTAAAGGCCGTTTTTTTCCATAAATTCATCAAAAACATCAGTACATAATACAACCGTTTGAGGTATTTGTATTTGTAAATTTGGACCATAGTCTGGAATGTTCCATGTTGTCATAAAAGCAATACCGCGGCCTTTTCCTCCGAGTGATCCTTTTCCAATTTTTGTAAAATTACTACATTCATCAAATCTACTTTCTTCAAAATCCGCGATTACTCCGGTATTTTTCATTTTTCGGTATGCAATGATCAAGTTATATATTTGGTTCCTTATTTCATCCAGTTTTTGACCATTTGTAATATCCATCTCTTTTATAACCTTGGCCAAAGGAAATAAGGCTCTTGAATAAAAAAACCTGGAAAAGTGATTCCTTTTTAGGTGATAATATAACGATTTGTCCGGTATTAGAAATATTTTATGTTGCATCTCCCTCAGATCATGGATTTGCATTATTGTGGTGTTATTGTCAGGATCTATTATATTAAAGCACCCAAATCCGAAAAGTTGTGAAACTGCATGTTGTAGATTGAGTAGGTAATTATTTTCATTCTTACTAAGGAATTTTACATTTAGACTTTTTGCTAATATGTTGCCTCTTTCAGTATTAGTTGATTGAAGAATGATTGGAATTTTGGGCATTATGTCTTTGACTTTTTTGCAAAAGTAAGCTCCTGCCAGAGGATTGTTTTTTCCTTCTTTCTTGAAACTTAAATCGGAAATAATTCCTAGAATGTGTTCTTGATACGTGTAGAAGTAATCCAAAGCTTCTTCGTAGTTACGGGCAAGAAGAATTTTGGGGCGTCCTCGCATTCGCAATGTTTTTAGATGTTCATTTAGTGCTTCTTTTGCAAATTCTTTACTTTGGGCTAGAACAAATTTATATAGCTGACATAAAATGGAGGAATAAGTTCTTACAGAATCTTCAATAAGTAATATGACTTGTACTCCTACAGCATTAGAATCAGGAAGAGCATTCCACTTATCTTCAATAAGTTTGATGATTGCGATTAGCAATTCTGAGTCTCCAAGCCATGAAAAAATATAATCAATAAAAGAAAGATCTTCGCAGGCAACTCTTTTAGATATTTCCTTGGAAAAAGGAGTTAATACGATTATAGGTAGGTCTTGATACCTTTCTTTAATCTCTTTTGCTTCGGAAAAAATATCATGTTTGTCTAAATTGGGCATGATAATAATTAGTTCAAATACCCTTTCTGAAAGTATTTTTATCGCCTCTTTTTTATTTTGTACACGTGTGAATCTTGGAGGATATCTTAGAGACAAATTCATGTATTCATTGAATATCTGCTCATCAATTCTACCGTCTTCTTCTAATGAAAAAATATCATATTTTGTTGCAATGAGCAAGACATTGTATATGCGTTTGTTCATCAACTCTGAAAATTGAGTGTCACGAATAAAATTGCTGTAAAATTTTTCTAAGGCTTTTTTCATGAAGCAGACTAAGAAATAGTTAAAAAGTGACATATCCCAATATTTGAGAAAGATGGAATATGCCACTTTTGTTGATTAAACTTGAATAAATGGGGTTAATAGGCAAATAGAGGATAATTCATCATGCATTCGTTTACCTTTTCACGAACAGATTTGATTACATTCTCGTCATCTGGAGAATTTAAAACTTCTTCAATGAAATCAGCTATTATTGGCATCATATCCTCTTTTAATCCTCTTGTGGTTATTGCAGGGGTACCAATTCTTATACCTGAAGTTTGAAAAGCGCTGCGGTCATCAAATGGTACCATATTTTTGTTTACAGTAATGTCTGCTGCTACCAACGCACTTTCTGCTTTCTTTCCCGTCAAATCAGGATATTTCGTTCTTAAATCAACAAGCATGCTATGATTGTCTGTTCCTCCACTAACTATGTTAAAGCCTCTTTTGATTAGTTCTTTTGCTAAACAATCGGCATTATTTTTTACTTGTTGGGCATAAAGTTTGAATTCTGGTTGCAAAGCTTCGCCAAAAGCTACAGCCTTTGCTGCAATTACATGTTCAAGAGGGCCACCTTGAATCCCAGGAAAAACAGCACTATTAAGCAATTGGCTCATCATTTTTATGGAACCTTTGTTAGTCGTATTCCCCCATGGATTTTCGAAATCTTTGCCCATTAAGATTATTCCACCTCTTGGTCCTCTTAAGGTTTTATGTGTCGTTGAGGTGACGATATGCGCGTATTTAACAGGGTTTTTTAACAGGCCTGCGGCGATAAGTCCTGCAGGGTGAGCCATGTCAACCATAAAAATGGCGCCAATTTTGTCTGCAATGTTTCTCATTCGCTCATAATCCCATTCTCGGCTGTAAGCTGATCCTCCTCCAATGATAAGTTTGGGTTTGAATTCTAGAGCTAAACTTTCCATTTCATCATAATCAACGGTACCGGTCTCTTTTTTTAAATTGTAACCTATTGGGTTATATAAAATGCCAGAAGTATTGACTTTTGAGCCGTGTGAAAGATGTCCGCCTTGTTCCAGATTTAGTCCCATAAAAGTATCGCCGGGTTTTAGGCAGGCTAAGAAAACTGCGGCGTTAGCTTGTGCGCCGGAATGAGGCTGTACATTAGCGTATTCTGCACCAAAAAGTTTTTTTACGCGTTCAATTGCAATGGATTCTGTTTTGTCTACAATTTCACATCCTCCGTAGTATCGTTTTGATGGATATCCTTCTGCATATTTGTTGGTAAGGCATGAGCCCATGGCTTGAAGTACTTGGTCGCTTACAAAGTTTTCTGAAGCTATAAGTTCAATACCTTTTAATTGGCGTTGATGTTCCGCTTCTATCAATTCGAAGATTTCGGTGTCTTTTTTCATATCAAAAAAAATAAAAATAGAACAATTTCATGAATTCTTATACCAGTTTTACTTGGTCGATATTTTGCTCTTTTTCACAATAATGGCATTGTAGCTTACCTATGTTTTTATCAATAACATGAAAGTGTGTAGGAACGGGTTCATTGTTTGTAACACATTTTGGATTATTGCATTTTACAATGCCTATTAGATCATCTGGCAAATTAACTTGTTTCTTTTCTACAACTTCATAATTTTTTATTGTGCATAGTGAAACATTGGGGGCAACTACAGATAATTGGTTTAATTCTGCATGAGTGAAAAATTTATCAGCTATTTTGATGATACTTTTTTCGCCCATTTTCTTGCTTTTTATATTGTAGCCAATCATGATGGCAGTATGCAGTTTTTGCAGTTGCAGAAGGTTTATTACCTCAAAAAGTTTGTTTGACGGTATATGGTCGATTACGGTTCCGTTTTCAATAGCAGCTACCAATAATTCTTCTTTTTTCATTTTTGTTGACTTTAGTTTATTTTTGGATAGGGATGATCGTCTTGTCGTGTATTATATCATCCAAAGTATAACCTAATGCATCACAGATAATTGCCTGTCGAGCGTAAAGGCCGTTTTTAGCTTGTTGAAAATAGTAGGCATGCGGATTATTGTCAACATCATAAGCGATTTCATTTACACGAGGAAGAGGATGCAAAATCTTCATGTTTTTCTTTGCTTGGGCTAACATGTCATTTCGCAAAACGAATAAATCTTTTACTTTTTCGTATTCCATTAAATCAGTAAAGCGCTCACGTTGTACTCTTGTCATATACAGGATGTCTGCCTCGCTTATGATATTTTCGTTAAGGTCTTCGTGCTCAATGTATTTAATATGGTTTTGCTTACAATATAACTTGTATTCTTCAGGCATAGCCAATTCTTTAGGAGCAATAAAATGGAAAGTAGGTGAAAAATGTCTCATGGCCATTAATAAAGAGTGTACTGTTCGGCCATATTTTAAATCACCTATAAGAAAAATGTTCAAATTATCTAATGTGCCTTGGGTCTTGTAAATGGAGTATAAATCAAGCATTGTTTGTGACGGGTGCTGATTAGCTCCATCTCCGGCATTGATAATTGGAATGTCTGTGACTTCGCTGGCATATCGGGCTGCTCCTTCTAAATAGTGACGCATTACAATAATATCAGCATAATTGCTAACCATCTTTATCGTATCTTTCAAGGTTTCTCCCTTTGACGAACTGGTGACTTTGGGGTCCGTGAATCCAATAACTCTTGCACTTAGTCTGTTGGCGGCTGTTTCAAATGAGAGACGTGTACGGGTTGAAGGTTCAAAAAATAGAGTTGCTACTACTTTTCCTTCAAGAATTTTTCGGTTCGGAAATTTTTCAAACTCTGCTGCCATTGTGAGTAGATACATTAATTTCTCTCTTGAATGGTTGGCAATTGTTACGAAACTTTTTTTGTCAGGCATAATAAAGTTTTTTCTTGTTAGACATTCCGAAACGTAAAGTTAGAAAAAATCATTGAAAAGTCCTCCTTTTTTTGCTTTTTTCTGTTAGAAATAAAGGTTGATGAGATGCTTATTTCCGTAAATTGCATTTTTGTTAAATGTTTAGTAGATGGTAAGCTCTATTTCCTTTGTACACATATTCCGATTTATTCTGATAGTGATAGAAACGGGATTTATACAAGACTATGAAAATATAAATAGTTTTACAAGGTAACTTACAAATTAAATAGTTAAATTTGCAAACAAATTTTCTTGTAGTCATATGTTATGGAAACAAATGATTCAATAAGGTTTAATCAGATACGCAATTACAAACGATGTTTCGCTGATGCTATTAAAGTCATCACTCATCTGCCATTTAATTTAATAAGAAGTCTTTGCTTGTTGTGGGGACTTTCATCTATAGGAATTTTCGGATTACTTTTTTTATCGATATTTGCAAAGTCAAATTGGGGCGTTGGGGGCGGAATAGTACTTCTCCTCTTTGTGTTGTGGTTACAGGCAATAGCCTTATCAAGGTTATCTTGCTGTATTCACGAATTGCAGGAGGGAAAAAACGAACTGACTAAGTGTTCTAAAATTCCATTAAGAGAAGTAGCTTGTCAGGCTTTTAATTATTTTATATTGCGAGTAGTTCAACTGCTTGTTGTTGGAGTGGTTGTTTTTATTTTGATGATTTGTCATGTCACGACTGTATATGCATTAATTGTTTGTGCTGTGATTCTTCTTATTATAACTTATTTCGATCTTTATTTTTTGAGCGATACGTTTTTAAGTAAGAGAAAATTTTTGAGTAGTTTTTTATCGACTTTTAGGAAATGCTTAAAAAACATCAGCATCTCATTTATTATATATGTGAGTGTAGCCTTTTTTGTCGGAGTTTCTGTTGTGGTGCTTTATGCGCCAACATTTGTGTTGTCATGTGGCTTGGGGGCACAGAATTTTGCTCAACAAATTGGAGATACATCCAGTTTGATTCCACTATGGGTGCATGCGTTTAATTTTGTTTTAATGGCATGTGTGTTTGTCATAGTTAATTTTATCCTAACTTTTTGTCGATTTGCGTCCGTCTTGTTTTGGAATACGATATTGCTGCGCCAAGAAGAAAAAAGAGCACAGTTGCAACAATAAAAATATGAGTGTCAACGATTTGAATTTATTATTTTCAATAACCAAATAAATCACACAATGAATAATAATTTTATGGTCTTTTCAGGCACAAAGTCACGCTATTTAGCAGAAAAGATTTGTGCAAGTTTAGGTTGCAAATTAGGTAATTTGTTAATTACTCACTTCGCAGACGGAGAATTTGCGGTCAGCTATGAAGAATCAATTAGAGGTCGTGATGTATTCTTAGTGCAATCAACTTTCCCAAATTCGGATAATTTGATGGAATTATTGTTGATGATTGATGCGGCTAAGCGTGCGTCTGCGCACAGTATTATAGCAGTCGTTCCTTATTTTGGATGGGCTAGACAGGATAGAAAGGACAAGCCAAGAGTTTCAATCGGTGCTAAATTAGTCGCAGACCTGCTGAGTGTAGCTGGTATTGATCGATTAATTACCATGGATTTACATGCAGATCAAGAGCAAGGCTTTTTTGATGTTCCAGTAGACCATTTGTATGCCTCTACAATAATGTTGCCTTATGTAAAGAATTTGAATTTGCCAAATCTGTGTATTGCAACACCAGATGTGGGGGGATCAAAACGTGCAAGTACATATGCAAAGTATTTGGATTGTCCATTAGTCCTTTGTAACAAATCGCGTAAAAAGGCGAATGTAGTTGATACTATGCAGATAATTGGCGATGTGAAAGGCATGGATGTCATACTTGTTGATGATATTGTTGATACTGCAGGAACTATTACCAAAGCAGCTGATTTGATGATGGAAAATGGTGCACATAGTGTAAGAGCTATAGCATCCCATTGTGTAATGTCTGGACCAGCCAGTCAGAGGGTTCAAGATTCCAAATTGGAAGAAATTGTGTTTACAGACAGTATTCCTTATGACAATCTTTGTTCGAAAGTTAAGCAATTAACCGTAGCGGATATGTTCGCAGAGACAATACGCCGGTTGATGAATAATGAAAGCATTAGTTCTCAATATCTGATTTAATTTACGGCAAAAGAATTCTGAATGTTACGGGATTCTTTTGCTTTTTTAGATGGCTTCGTTACATGGAAATTAAAACATTTTCGGCATCGTATGTTTCGACCACTTTTTCTGAACTATCAAGAACTTATCAGAATTTAGTGGAGGAAGCAAAGAATGCCTCTATGAGTAGCTATTCTCCCTATTCGAAATTTAGCGTGGGAGCTGCAGTCTGTTTGAAAAACGGATTAGTCTTTTCGGCTTCAAATCAAGAAAATGTATCTTACCCAGAAGGAATCTGCGCAGAACGTAACGTCTTGTTTTATGCAAAATCAAAGTATCCTGATATACCAATAACTTCCATGGCTATTGCGGCACGGGACAAACATGGATTTACTGACTTTCCTGTTTCGCCATGTGGGGCCTGTCGACAAGTTATTTTAGAGACTATTTTGCGTGACAATATTGACTTTAATATAATTTTGTATGGTGAGCGTGAAACACTTATTGTTCCACAAGCGTCTATGTTGTTGCCGTTGAATTTTCATATGTGATTTAGGATATGATTTTTCTTGCCAAAAAATCATATCCTAAAATATTTATGTATATTTGCAAATATGAATTTTTAAATAAGTAAAGATATGCAATCGTTAAAAGGAAGTAAGACAGAAAAGAATTTGCAAACAGCTTTGGCCGGAGAATCTGTTGCTCGTAATAAATATACTTATTATGCATCTAAAGCACGAAAAGATGGTTACGTACAGATTGCCGAAATTTTTGAGGAAACAGCTAATAATGAGAAGGAACATGCCAAAATTTGGTTTAAGTATTTGAATGACGGCATTAAATCAACTTTGGAAAATTTGCAAGATGCAGCAGCTGGTGAAAATTATGAATGGACTGATATGTATGCAAATTTTGCGAAACAGGCACGTGAAGAAGGATTTACGGAGATTGCTGCAAAATTTGAAATGGTTGCAGCTATTGAAAAAGAACATGAAGAACGCTACCGTAAATTAATTGGAAATGTAAACCAAAAATTGGTTTTCTCCAGAGATGGTGATTGCATATGGCAGTGCAGCAATTGCGGTCATATTGTAGTCGGAAAAGATGCACCAAATACGTGTCCAGTCTGCGATCATCCGCAGAGTTATTTCCGAATAAAAGCTGAAAATTATTAACAAAAAATGGGGTAGGTCGATTTGGTTGACTTATCCCTTTTTTATGGTGTTTAGAAAAGGGATATAAGGTCAATAAACCGAAAATATTTCGAAAAAGTTTCTTCGTATCCATAGAAAATTGTATATTTGAGATGTCTAATCAAAAATTGAATTTAATATGAAAGGATTAAGTATTTTAGCAGCTTTTTTGGGTGGCGCTGCTGTTGGCGCTGCTTGTGGTATATTATTTGCGCCTGAAAAAGGAACAGATATGAGAACAAAAATCGCAGAAGCAATTCGTAAACGTGGTATCAAACTGAATGATAAGGAAATGTCAAATTTGGTAGATGATATCGCAGATGAATTAAAAGTTGTCAGCGATTAATAGTAGTGTTGTCTTGCACAAAATTGGCGATCTATAGTCTTGATTTATATATGAATTTGCTAAACGAATTGATAAGGGATTTTAAACAGTATTTGACTTGTCAAAAAAAATATATACAGGTCGATATAGTAAGTAAATTAACTGTGCTTTATGCCTTATTGATTTTAATTCTCATATTTTTCTTGCTGGGTTCTGTGCTACTTCTACTGCTATCATATATGTTAACGTTCTATTTGGCATCTGTCCTTGATAGTAAAATACTGGCATTGTTGATAGTCTTTGTCTTGTATCTGGCATTGGGATTCTTTATATACATAAAGAGGAGATCCCTGATATTAAATCCTTTAGCGGCTTTTATTGCCAATAAAGTATTAATAGATCATAATGATGGTGATAGTCATGAAAAAAAAGAAAATACAGACATTTGATGATCTTTTGATACTGCGAGAGGAGTACAAAAGAGAAGCCCAGAAACAGATGGATTCAATGCTTCAGAGAGTAAAACAAAGTTCTTTGAAGAATGGAAGCGGAGGGCATTTCCGGCAAATTACGGGATATTTAGAGCAAGTTTTTGCTATATATAAAGGCGTGACGTTTGGTCTTCGCTTTATACGGAGGGTAAAAGCTGTTACGCAGTCATTTAAAAGAGGTCGCTAATAAGTGCTTAATATTTAAAAAAGTCGGCAAACAAAGCATTTTAAGGCTCGTTTGCCGACTTTTTATTGCAAATTATTTCTGTATTTGTGTTTTTTCTTGATTTTTGATATTTATTTTTGTACATCGATTTTTTTTGTTTTATCTTTGTTCCTAGAATACATGTGACAAACGATTTTCCAGAAATCAATATATGAACGTAGTTGTAATTAATTATAAAGGTGGGAATGTCTTGTCCGTAATTAATGCTTTGCACCGTATAGGTGTTGAAGCCATGTTATCTAATGATATAGAAACTATAAAAAAAGCGGATAAGGTAATATTTCCAGGTCAAAGTGAGGCTTTGATGACAATGAACTTTTTGAAAGAATTTAAATTGGATCAGGTCCTTCAAACTTTGACCCAACCTTTCTTAGGGATTTGTATAGGGTTACAGATTTTAGGAGCTAGAAGCGAAGAAAAGAATACTGCGTGTTTAGATATATTGGAGGGAGAGGTCGTAAAAAAATTTTTTCTGGAAGATGGCTCTCGTCTTAAGATACCTCATATGGGATGGAATAATGTTAGTCATTCTAAGTCCGAATTATTTCAAAATATCCCGGACAATTCTTATTTTTATTTCGTTCATAGTTTTTATATGCCGGTAAATCGATATACAATAGCCGAGACGGATTATATAAATTGCTTTTCTGCCGCAATTAAAAAGGATAATTTTTATGCCACGCAGTTCCATCCAGAAAAAAGTGGAAAATGTGGTGAACAATTATTGAGGAACTTCATTGAACTTTAATTATGGAAATTATACCAGCAATAGACATTATTAATGGAGAATGTGTACGCTTATCTAATGGCAATTATGAGCAGTGTAAGGTATATTCCAAGTCTCCGATAGATGTAGCCAAGAAATTCGAAGACTTGGGATTTCAACGCTTGCATTTGGTGGATCTCGATGGAGCTCGTTCTGCTCATGTTGTTAATTATAAAGTTCTTGAACAGATTGCGGCTCAAACTGGTTTATTAGTGGATTTCGGGGGCGGTATAAAAAGCGAAGCAGATTTAAATTTGGTAAAGAATTGCGGTGCAACATATGTAACACTAGGAAGTATTGCTGTGAAAGATCCATTGAAAGTGAGGGAATGGATTTCTCAATATGGAGCTGAATATTTTATTTTAGGGGCAGATTGTTTAGATGAGAGAATTAAAATTAATGGTTGGAAGGAAACGGCAGAAACAGATGTTTTTTCTTTTATCAATAGTTATGCTCAGGTGGGAGTAAAAAAGTTTTTATGTACAGATATTTCAAGAGATGGAATGCTTAATGGACCGTCAATTGATTTGTACAAAAAAATTATGGATAAATGTTCAGGATGTATCTTGATTGCCAGTGGGGGAGTTAGTTCTTTGGAAGATCTGTTTAGACTTCAGGAAATCGGTATACAGCATGTTATTGTAGGAAAGGCAATATATGAAGGAAGAATAAATCTTGCAGAAATAGTAAATAGATTCAATTGAAATGTTAGCAAAAAGAATAATTCCTTGCCTCGATGTTAAGAATAAGAAATTGGTAAAGGGAACAAATTTTGAAAATTTACAAGAGTTAGGTGATGCCGTTGATTATGCGATTAAGTATGATAAAATGCATGCCGATGAACTTGTATTTTTAGATATTACTGCGAGTATTGAAGAACGAAAGAATTTAAAAGAACTGGTTTTTGAGATTGCTAAAAATATTTCTATCCCGTTTACGGTTGGAGGTGGAATTTGCAGTGTTGAAGATGCAGAAGATTTATTTTTAGCAGGTGCGGATAAAATTAGTATAAATTCTGCTGCATTGAAAAATCCCCAACTGATTAATCAGATTTCAACACGCTTTGGATCACAAGCATGCGTCGTTGCTATAGATGCCAAGCAAGATCCGTTATCGGGCGAATGGCTTTGCTATTCTAAAGGTGGAAAAGAAAATACGGGAAGACGTTTGTATGATTGGGCGAGGGAAGTTGTTGAACGAGGTGCAGGGGAAATCCTGTTTACGAGTATAGATCATGATGGGGTAAAACATGGCTATGCTAATGCTGCATTATCTGTTTTGTCAAACAGCCTTTCTGTTCCTATTATAGCATCTGGAGGCGCAGGGTGTAGTCAAGATTTTTATGACGCATTTGTGGTGGGGAAAGCCGATGCTGCATTGGCTGCAAGTACTTTTCATTATGATAAAATTAATATAGACAAATTAAAGCATTATTTGCTTTCTAAAAACATAAATGTTCGATTGTAAAATGAAAATAGATTTTGAAAAGGGAAACGGTTTAATTCCTGCAATAATACAGGATATAGATACTAGAAAGGTCCTTATGTTGGGATACATGAACAAGGATGCATATGAACAGACGCGTCAAACGAAGAAAGTAACCTTTTTTAGTCGGAGTAGAAATTGTTTATGGGTAAAAGGTGAAACAAGTGGGAATTACTTGCATTTAAAAGAAATAAAGTGCGATTGTGATAATGACGCCTTGTTGATTTTTGTTAAACCTGAAGGACCGGTTTGTCATAAAGGCACAGATACCTGCTGGGGAGAAAATAATGAAAGAAATGCATTGGCTTTCTTAAGTGAATTGCAGGATTTTATTAACGACAGGAAACAAAAAATGCCAGAGAACTCATATACGACATCCTTGTTTAAGGATGGTATAAATAGAATAGCTCAAAAAGTAGGAGAGGAGGCTCTAGAAACTGTTATTGAGGCAGTAAATGGGACAAATGAGCGGATTGTTTACGAAGGAGCAGATTTGTTGTATCATTTGATCGTTTTATTGGCGGAGAAAAATTTACGTATAGAAAATTTAGCTCAGGAGTTAGAAAGTCGACATAATCCTAATTGGAGAAAACATTAAATATTTTTGCCATGCTGATCAATATTGAGAATATAAGTATTTCACGCGATAGAAAAACTGTCTTGTCTAACGTGAATTTTCATGCAGATGAGGGCGAATTTATCTATTTGACCGGTAAGGTTGGTACAGGAAAAAGTACATTTTTAAAGACATTGTATGCAGAAGTTCCTGTTGAATCAGGAAACGCTGAAATTCTAGATTATAATCTGAATAAAATAAAGAAGAGCAAAGTACAAGAGTTAAGACGAAAAATAGGTATTGTATTTCAGGATTTCCAGTTGTTATCTGATAGAACCGTATATGAAAATCTTAATTTTGTTTTGAAGTCTGTAAAATGGAAAAAACAAGAACGAAAAAATAGAATTAATGAAGTTCTAAGTATGGTCGGAATGGAAGATAAAATAAGTAGTTTTCCACATGAGCTAAGTGGAGGCGAACAGCAGAGGGTTTCAATAGCCCGAGCATTACTTAATAATCCTCGAATTATATTAGCCGATGAACCTACTGGGAATTTAGATAGTGAATCAAGTGCCGTAGTAATGGATATTTTGCGCAAAATTAGCGAACAGGGAACAACAATAATTATGTCAACTCATAATTTGTCATTGTTAATTGATTACCCTGGGGTTGTGTACGAATGTCATGATGGAAAATTGGAAGAAAAACAAGATAAATAATTAAGATATGAAAGTATTAAAATTTGGTGGAACATCTGTTGGGTCTCCTGAAAGGATAAAAAGTGTTTCAAATTTAATAGCTGACGGCCAGCCTAAAATTGTTGTTTTTTCTGCTATGAGCGGAACAACTAATTCTTTAATAGAAATTGCAGATTATTTTAGTAGGAAAAATTCTGAGGCGGCAAATAATATTATCAATCAATTGCAACGAAAATATGAATCGCATGTTTTAGAATTGTATTCAGAAGATAAAACTATTCAGAAATCAAAAAAGTTGTTGGCCGAAATTTTTGATTTATTGCGTTCTTTTTCAAATAAAGAAGTTGGTGAACGGGAACATAAATATATCGTTGCACAAGGTGAGATAATTAGTACAAATTTGATTACTAATTATCTTCTCGAGAATGGCGTGAAGGCATTACTGATTCCGGCATTAGATTATATGAAATTAAATGAAAATGAAGAGCCGGATATGTCATATATTAAGGAGAAGTTAAGCAACTTTTTAAATGCAAATGCCGGATATGATTTATATATAACACAAGGATTTATTTGTAGGGACTATACTGGAGAAGTTTCTAATTTGCAGCGAGGTGGTTCTGATTATACGGCTTGTATTATTGGAGCGGTATTGAAGTCTGATGAAATTCAGATATGGACCGATATTGACGGGATGCATAATAATGATCCTCGCATTGTTGATCACACGTCTCCAGTTAGGCAATTGAATTTTGAAGAAGCAGCGGAATTGGCTTATTTTGGGGCAAAGATTTTGCATCCCACTTGCATTCAACCGGCTCGCTATGCTGGTGTGCCTGTTAAACTTTTAAATACAATGGATCCTAGTGCGCCTGGAACTATTATAAATAATAAAATAGAAAAAGGTTGTATAAAAGCTGTTGCAGCAAAAGATAATATCACAGCTATAAAAATCGTAAGTAGCAGGATGTTGCTAGCTACAGGTTTTTTGAGGAAGGTATTTGAAATATTTGAAACATACAAAACTCCAGTCGACATGGTTACGACGTCGGAGGTCGGTGTTTCATTAAGTATTGATAATACAAGTCATTTGGTGCAGATCGTTGATGAGTTAAAAAAATATGGAACGGTAGTCGTTGACCACGATATGTGTATCGTTTGTGTAGTAGGAGATTTACAGTGGGGTAATATCGGCTTTGAAAGTCTTGTGACCTCTGCTTTAGAAAAAATTCCTGTAAGAATGATTTCTTATGGTGGAAGTGATCATAATATCTCATTCCTCATTAGAAAAACGGATAAAAAGAATTTATTACAGGCACTAAGTTGTAAACTTTTTAATTAGAATGTCATGATTTCAACAAATAAAATAGACAAAATACAAACTCCTTTTTATTTTTATGATACGGCCCTATTAAAAAGTACATTAAATGCAATAATAAGTGAAACTCAACACAATCCTCAGTTTTGTGTACATTATGCAGTTAAAGCCAATGCCAAAAAGGAAATTCTGTCTATAATTGCTAAAGCAGGTCTTGGAGCAGATTGTGTTAGTGGAGGAGAAATTCGAGCGTGCGTAGAAGCTGGATTTGATCCTTCTAAAATTGTATATGCAGGAGTTGGGAAATGTGATTGGGAGATAGAGTTAGCTTTAGACTATAATATAGCATGCTTTAATGTTGAAAGCCTTCCTGAGTTAGAGGTAATCAATGATATAGCTCAGCGAAAAGGAAAAATCGCAAATGTTGCTATTCGGGTTAATCCCAACGTGGATGCTCATACTCATGAGAAGATTACAACAGGGTTAGAAGAGAATAAATTTGGCATTTCCGTAAATGATCTTCCTAAAATTATAGAAAAGGCACAAAGTCTGCAATCTGTTGCATTTGTAGGATTGCATTTTCATATAGGATCGCAAATTACAAATATGGAAGTCTTTGAGAATTTGTGCATGCAGATTTCTAATATTGTAGAAGATATACAGAAAAAGATTCCTATACAAAATATAAATGTAGGAGGAGGATTAGGTATTAATTATGATGAGCCGGAATCAGCCTTAATACCAGATTTTAGATCTTATTTTTCCATATTTGAGCGTAACATTCGTCTTTCTCCTAAACAAAGTTTGCATTTCGAATTAGGTCGTTCAATTGTTGGCCAAATGGGAACTCTGGTTACAAAAGTTTTATACGTAAAAAAAGGAAGCAAGAAAAATTTCCTAATAGTGGATGCAGGATTTACAGATTTAATTCGACCGGCTTTGTATCAATCCAAACATAAAATTCTTAATATAACTTCTACAAAACAGAATAGTGAAGTGTATGATGTCGTTGGACCGATTTGTGAAAGTAGTGATGTCTTTGCAAAGGGAATACAATTACCGGAAAGTAAACGAGGAGATTATATAGTAATTGAGAGTGCAGGAGCATATGGTGAAGTTATGGCATCAACATATAATTGCAGAACTTTGATCAAAGGATACTGTGATTTTGAATTGTAAGAATTTATATTATATTTAATAGCGAGTTGAGACTTTTTATTTAGAATGGTTTACTTAGAGATTTATTCAACGGATTTGGTTAGTTTTTGGGATTCTTTTGTAGATAAGAGCAAGAACGGAACCTTTCTAATTAGACGCTCTTATATGGATTATCATAAAGACAAGTTTAAAGACTTGTCTTTAGTTTTTTATAACAGCAAACATCATATGTGCGGTGTCTTTCCGATTACAGTTGATGTTAAAAACGGCATAGCAAGTTCTCATAATGGGTTGACCTACGGTGGATTGGTGATATTACCAAATACAGAATATGATCAAGTAAGCGAAATGTTGAACAAAAGCCTTGGCTTCTTGAGACGCAATGGTATTACTGAATTCTATTATAAACCAATTCCTTATATTTATCATAAATATCCTTCCCAAGAAGATTTGTATTGGTTGTATGTAAACGGTTCTAACTTGTATAGTAGATCGATATCATCAGTGATTGATTTGAATAATTCAATACCTTTTTCAGCTTTGCGTTTGCGTAAAATAAAAAAAGCAATGGAAAGTAATGGATTGGAATTATCTGTTTGTGATGCTTCTGAAAATCCCCAATTATGGAAATCTTATTGGAAGCTATTGTGTAATATATTGAGTGAGAGACATAACACTAGTCCTGTTCATACATATGAAGAAATTAGCTATTTGCAGCATAAGAATTCACGTGATATTAAACTATATATCATATTTGATAAATATAAACAGGAGATTCTTGCTGGAGTGGTTGCATATGAGACAGATTTGGTTATGCATTGTCAATATATTGCGTCGAGCGATGTCGGCTTTAAATTTAATGCCTTAGATTTCCTTTTTAATTGGATGATTGACTCTGCAAAATCCCGTTTTCGCTATTTTGATTTTGGTGTTTCTACTGAGCAAAATGGTTTATTTTTGAATAATGGATTGTTGTTTCAAAAACAGGGATTCGGTGGCAGGGGCATATGTTATGATACGTATAAGCTCTTATTATAAAATAAAAAATGTATCCCCTCCAAGTTTCTTCCTGAAGGGGATACCGTTTTTATTTTATAATTTCTAATTCCTTAAATATCTTGGTTAGAGCTATTACAGCACGTTCTACTTGTTCCTTAGTATGAGTTGCCATTAGTGCAACTCTTACGAGGGTATCTTGTGGTGCACAAGCCGGAGGTATAACTGGATTGATAAATACTCCAGCATCAAATGCCATTTTTGTTACCAAGAAAGTTTTTTCAACATCTCTTACATATAAGGGGATAATTGGTGATTTTGTATCGCCTATTTCAAATCCTTCTTCATGGAATCTTTGTAATGCATAATTTGTTACATCCCATAAAGCTTGAATACGCCATGGCTCTTTTTGAATTATGTGCAGTGCCTCTAAAGCTGCAGCTGTTGCAGCGGGGGTATTTGATGCACTAAAAATATAGGTGCGGGCATTATGGCGCAACCAATTTATAATAGAAGAATCTGCAGCAATGAATCCACCAATTGACGCAAGTGACTTACTGAACGTACCCATGATTAAGTCCACTTCGTCTGTTAATCCAAAATAATCGCAAACTCCCCTACCCTGATTTCCAAAAACGCCAATACCATGGGCTTCATCAACCATGACAGTTGCGTTATATTTATGCTTCAGTTTGATTATTTCTGGCAGGTTTGCCAAATCGCCCTCCATTGAAAATACACCATCTACTACAATTAATTTGACCGATTCTGGTTTACACTTTTGGAGTTGACGTTCCAAGTCTTCCATGTCATTGTGTTTGTACTTGAGACTTGTTGAAAAAGATAATCTTCTTCCATCAACTATAGAAGCATGATCACGGTCATCACAAATTATGTAGTCCTCTCGACCGGTTAAGCAAGCAATTACACCCGAATTTACTGTAAAACCTGTAGAAAAGCATAGTGCCTCATCTTTTCCTACAAATTTGGCTAATTCTTTTTCTAATTGCACATGCAAATCTAATGTTCCGTTAAGAAAACGCGAGCCCGCACATCCAGCTCCATATTTTTTCATGGCTTTGATGCCAGCTTCAATGATACGCTCATCGCCAGTCAGACCTGTATACGCATTTGATCCAAACATAAGGACTTTTTGTCCATCCATGTCGACTTCTGTTCCTTGTTTTCCGTCAATTTCACGAAAATAGGGATACACTCCTTGTTTCATATATTGTTGAGGAAGAGTGTATTTTGCTAATCTGTCTTGTAATATGCCCATAATTGTTTGTATGGTAATTTCACACGAATTTATGCCATAAGGCTTTTTAACTATTTTGCAAAGTTAGTGATTTTAGAATGAAAATAAAAGAATAAGTGCTGAAAATTATCAATGACCGAAAAAAACCTTTTATTGTCGTTAGAATCGTTTATTTAAATTCTATATTTGTATATGAATTTATAGAGTATGAATAAACAAAGCATTTTATTTATTATAAATCCGATTTCAGGAACCAAAGGGAAAGCTAATTTGGGGGCTCTTATTCATGATCGTTTGAATTTGAGCGCTTTTGATTATGATATAGTATATACGCAATATGCTGGTCATGCTTCTGAACTTTCTATAAATGCAGTTAGTCAAAAAAAAAATATTATTGTTGCTGTGGGGGGGGACGGAACAATCAATGAGGTAGCAAGAACTTTGGTGCACACTGATGCAGTCTTAGGAATAATTCCTTTTGGATCGGGAAATGGTTTGGCAAGACATTTACATATTCCGATGAATCCTGAACAAGCGATAGACATAATAAATAAATATGTCGTTCGTAAACTGGACTATGGGTTGATAGATGGTCAACCGTTTTTTTGTACATGCGGCGTTGGATTTGATGCGTTTGTTAGTTTTAAATTTGCATCTTCTGAGCGGCGAGGATTGCTTTCTTATTTAGAAAATACATTAAAAGAAGGCTTAAAATATAAGCCGGAAACTTATGTAATTGAAAATGAAGATGGCACTCAACATTTCGATGCATTTTTAATAGCATGTGCCAATGCTTCTCAATATGGAAACAACGCGTATATTGCTCCGAAAGCTTCCATGGAAGATGGCTTGTTTGATGTTATTATTATGGAGCCGTTTAATGCAATTGAAGCACCACAAATTGCAATACAACTTTTTAATAAGACGTTGGATCATAACAGCCATATTAAAATGTTCAGATCAAAAAAAATTAAGATTTATAGAGAGCATAGTGGTGAAGCACATTGTGATGGCGAGCCCATATTAACGGGAAAAGAAATAAATATCGAGTTGAAAAAACAAGGGATTAATATGCTGATTAACCCCGATTTTTTTGAAACAAGTCCTAAAGAAAATATTTTTCAAATTTTCGTTGAACGATTTCGGGATATATCCAGATTGCATAATGAATTCATCAAGAAGAGTGAAAGTTTTAATAAATCAATTATTAAAACTATAAAAAGAGGAACACGCTATAAAGATTAGTTCTGCATGTTCAGTATAATTTAAACTGAATATGTTGAACTGTAAGAGATTTGTGAATTGCAAAAAGGATATCCTTTTTGTGCTTGATTATGCTTTTTGTATAGAAAAAAATGTTTTCTCTGTACAAAAGTTATCTATTTAATTTATTTTCCGTATTTTTGCATGAGTTGAAAATGAAATGATAGATCAAGCTAATAGCTATATGAGAGAGAACGGATTATACAATGCTTCATATGAACATGATGCTTGTGGTGTTGGCATGGTTGTCAATATAAAAGGTATAAAGTCACATCAATTAGTTGACAATGCATTGCTTATTCTTGAAAACATGCGTCATCGTGGAGCTGAAGGTGCTGATAAAAAAACAGGTGATGGTGCGGGTATTTTGTTACAGATTCCACATGAGTTTATCTTGTTACAAGGAATACCTGTGCCGGAAAAAGGTACTTATGGAACAGGGTTGGTATTTTTTCCAAAGAATTTTGAATTAGAACAAAATCTAGAAGAAATTTTTGAAGAAGAAGCAGCTGAGTTGGGACTTAATATAATGTCTTGGCGTAAAGTTCCAACGAACAGTAATGTGTTAGGTGAAACTGCGCAAGAGACGGAACCAGATATTAAACAGATATTTGTTGTTTCTGATATTCCCCTATCGCAGGATGAACTAGAGCGCAAACTTTATTTGATGCGTAAAAGGATTGAAAATAAAGGGCGTAGTTATAATGATTTTTATATAGTATCGCTTAGTGCAACGCATATAATTTACAAAGGCATGCTTTCTAGTTTGCAAGTTCGTCAATATTTTCCAGACTTGCAGGATCAGTTTTTTACAAGTGGATTAGCCCTTGTACATTCTCGTTTTTCTACGAATACTTTCCCTACTTGGTCATTAGCTCAGCCTTTTAGATTATTGGCCCATAATGGTGAGATAAACACGGTACGCGGTAATCGTGCCTGGATGAAGGCTCGAGAATCTGTACTTTCTTCAGGCTTGTTGGGTGATATAAAAAATATTACCCCCATCATCCAGCCTAACATGAGTGATTCAGCTTCCCTTGATAATGTGTTTGAGTTCTTAGTTATGAGTGGGCTGAGTTTACCTAAAGCTATGTCCATCTTAGTTCCTGAAAGTTTTAATGACCTCAATCCTATTAGTGATGAATTAAAAGCTTTTTATGAATATTATTCCATTTTAATGGAACCATGGGATGGCCCTGCCGCGTTGCTTTTCAGCGACGGTAGATATGCTGGAGGAATGCTTGACCGAAATGGTTTGCGTCCGGCTCGCTATGTGATTACATCTGATGGTACTATGGTTGTCGCAAGTGAAGTCGGAGTAATGAAATTTGACGATGCAAAAGTCGTTAAGAAAGGACGTTTAGAACCTGGAAAGATTTTGTTGGTTGATACCTTAGAGGGTAAAATTTATTATGATGGAGAAATAAAGAATAAGTTATCTTCAGAGCATCCTTATGGAGAATGGCTTAGCACGCATCGAATTCAGTTGGAAACATTGAAGAGCGGGCGTAAGATAAATAATGATATAGAAGATTATAAAATCAAACTTCATGCTTTTGGATTTGGTCAGGAAGACATAGATAAAACCATTGCTCCCATGTGTGTCAATGGTTCAGAACCTGTGGCGGCTATGGGAAATGATACACCATTAGCGGTATTTAGCGAGGAGCCACAAATCTTTTTTAATTATTTCCGTCAGCAGTTTGCACAGGTTACAAATCCTGCTATCGATCCGATCCGTGAGCAATTGGTTATGTCACTTACTGAATACATTGGAACAGTAGGAAGCAATATCTTGACTCCGGATGCTAGTAATTGTAAGATGATCCGTTTACCGCATCCTGTGCTTAATAACACACAGCTTGATATTCTTTGTAATATACGTTACAAAGGTTTTAATCCTATACGTCTTCCTATACTTTTTGAATACGACAAGGGAGCAGAAGGACTTAAACAAGCTATTGATTATCTTTGTCAAAAAGCTGCAGAAAGTGTTGATCGCGGCTATAATTATATTATTCTTTCGGATCGAGATATTGATGCCAAACATGTCGCTATTCCCTCTTTGTTGGCTGTGAGTGCCGTGCACCATCACCTTATAAATGTCGGAAAGCGTGTTCAAACTGCATTGATTGTAGAGAGCGGCGAAATAAAAGAAGTCATGCACGCTGCTTTATTGTTAGGATATGGCGCGTCTGCAATTAATCCTTATATGGTCTTTGCCGTTATAAGTGACTTAGTTAAGAATCGGAAAATACAAGAAGATTACAAAACCGCTGAAAAAAATTATATTAAGGCCGTATGTAAAGGGTTTTATAAAATTATGTCAAAGATGGGTATTTCCACGATCCGTTCCTATCGTGGTGCACAAATCTTTGAAAGTATTGGTTTGAGTGAAACTTTATTACGTACATATTTCGGTACAGAAATTTCAACCATTGGTGGTATCGGATTAGAACAAATAGCAAAGGATGCCATCGCTTTTCATCATAAGGCATATTTTCCTTCGAATGAGGATGATACGAATTTCTTAAATAATAAAGGCTTGTTTGCTTGGCGGAAAGATGGTATAAAGCATGCATGGAATCCAGAAACCATTTCAACCTTGCAGTTAGCAACACGCTTGGGTAGCTATAAAAAGTATAAAGAGTTCGCGAATTTGGTGGATCATAAGGATAATCCGATATTTATTCGTGATTTTTTTGATTTCAAACGTGTTTCACATCCTATTGATATTAATCAGGTTGAACCTGTAGAAAGCATAGTCAAACGTTTTGTTACAGGAGCTATGAGTTTTGGTGCTTTAAGTAAAGAAGCTCATGAAGCCATAGCTTTAGCAATGAATCAGTTGGGATCACGTAGTAATACAGGTGAAGGTGGTGAGGACAGTGAGCGTTTTCATGAAACTGTTAACGGAGTATCCCTTTCTAGTAAAACCAAGCAGATTGCATCTGGACGTTTTGGTGTTACTGCGGAATATTTGGTTAATGCAGAAGAAATTCAAATTAAGGTTGCACAAGGGGCCAAGCCTGGCGAGGGGGGACAACTCCCAGGCTTCAAGGTGAATGAGGTTATAGCAAAGACACGTCATAGTATTCCTGGTATATCACTCATTTCTCCCCCACCTCATCATGATATATATTCAATAGAGGATTTGGCGCAACTGATTTATGATTTAAAGAATATCAATCCTGCAGCTGCAATTAGTGTTAAGTTGGTTGCCGAAAGTGGTGTTGGTACCATTGCTGCTGGTGTGGCTAAAGCCAAGGCGGACTTAATTGTTATCTCGGGAGCTGAAGGAGGAACGGGAGCTTCTCCCGCATCTTCTATGCGCTTTGCCGGTATTTCACCTGAAATCGGGTTGTCTGAAACGCAACAGACATTAGTGAAAAATGGTTTGCGTGCTCGAGTGCGTTTACAAACTGATGGTCAAATAAAAACTGGCCATGATGTTATAATCATGGCCATACTTGGTGCCGATGAATTTTCATTCGGAACTCTTCCGCTCATTGTGTTAGGATGCGTGATGATGCGGAAATGTAATACAAATACTTGTCCGGTAGGTGTTGCTACGCAAAATCCGGAACTGCGTAAACGTTTTAGAGGGCGCGCTGAGTATTTGGTTAATTATTTCCGCTTTCTTGCACAAGAAGTACGTGAGTATTTGGCAGAAATGGGCTTTAAATCTTTTGACGACATTATCGGTCGCACTGATCTCATAATTACTCGTCCTTTTACCACGGATAAACAGCATACCATTAATTTTGATAGACTGTTATATCGTGAAGAAGGTGACTTACATTTTGATCACCGTCCATTCCAGATTTTGGAACATGTAAAAGATGAAGAAATTTTGCATGACATTGCTTCGAGTTTGGAAAGTGGTCAGGAAATTTCTGCCGAATATACCATAAAAAATACGGATCGTGCAGTGGGAACTATGATTTCTGGAAAAATAGCTTCACGTTATGGTGAACAAGGATTGCCGGATTCTACCATAAACATTAAATTCAAAGGATCTGCAGGCCAGAGCTTTGGAGCATTTCTTACTTCGGGATTAAATTTCAGGCTTGAAGGTGAGGCAAACGATTATTTTGGCAAGGGATTAAGTGGAGGTAAGATCTCCATTCTTCCTCCGATGCGTTCGGCATTTAATCCGCAAGAAAATATCATTGCCGGCAACACTGGTCTTTATGGTGCCACTTCTGGTGAAATGTATATTAACGGCCAGGTTGGTGAACGATTTGCTGTTAGAAATTCTGGAGCAATTGCCGTAATTGAAGGAACCGGTGACCATTGTTGTGAATATATGACTGGTGGACGGGTTGTCGTATTAGGAAAAACCGGGCGTAATTTCGCTGCAGGTATGAGTGGCGGTATCGCTTATGTCTGGGATCCTGATCATACGTTTGATTACTTTTGCAATATGGAAATGGTTGAATTGAGCCTAGTAGAAGATCGTAGTAGTCAAAGAGAACTTCATGAGTTACTCCATCAGCATTGGGTTCATACAGGCTCACATATTGCTCGCACAATATTGGATGATTGGAACCATCATATTAGTCAGTTCATTCAAGTCATTCCGATTGAGTATAAAAAGGTATTGCAGGATGAAAAGAACCGTCAACTCAAAGAACGAATTGACAATCTTTGGAAAGATATTTAATAATAGGAATAACAGAAAAACCATATATAATAATGGGAAATCCTAAAGCATTTTTAACGATACCTCGCAAAGAGGCTGGTTATCGAGATGTACAAGACAGAATACACGATTATGGTGAGGTTGAGCAAACTCTTAATTCACGTGATCGTCAGGAGCAGGCTAGTCGTTGTATGGATTGCGGTGTGCCATTTTGCCACTGGGCTTGTCCGTTGGGTAACAAGATTCCTGAGTGGAATGATGCCCTATACAAGGGAGATTGGGAATTAGCTTATCGCATATTAGAGCAAACCAATGATTTTCCGGAGTTTACAGGACGCGTTTGTCCTGCCTTATGTGAAAAGAGCTGTGTTCTTAACCTTTCGTGTGGAGAACCCACAACCAATCGTGAAGATGAATGTGCCATAGCTGAAAGAGCTTTTATTGAGAGCTACATACATATTTCCGAACCCAAGCGTAACGGCCATCAAGTTGCTGTGATTGGTTCGGGACCTGCCGGACTGGCTACTGCTAACCGTCTTAATAAAATGGGTTATTTAGTAACAGTGTTTGAGCAAGAAGAACTTCCTGGTGGTCTTCTTCGTTATGGAATCCCTAATTTCAAACTTAATAAGGCAATAATTGATCGCCGTCTTAACATTATGAAAAAAGAGGGAGTAATTTTTTGCTGCAATCAACAGGTTGATATACAGCATCTCCCATCTGGTTTTGATGCGTATGTTATTGCAACGGGAACTCCTGTTGCTCGAGATCTTGATATTCCCGGGCGAGACTTGGATGGTATTTATTTAGCCCTTGATCTCTTGTCACAACAGAATAAAGTACTAGCCGGACATTCTTTTTCTGAGAATCAGCGTATTAGTGGTAAGAATAAGCGGGTTTTGGTTATCGGAGGGGGTGATACCGGTTCGGATTGCATCGGGACAGTACGCCGCCAAGGTTGTTTGGATGTAACGCAGATTGAAATCATGCCCAAGCCTCCTGTAGGAAATAATCCACAAACACCGTGGCCGCAATGGCCGGTTGTGCTTAAAACCACGTCTTCACATGAAGAAGGTTGCAATCGTCGTTGGTTGCTTAATACGAATCGCTTCATAGGTAAGGATGGTTGTGTAACTGGCGCTGAGGTAGAAGAGATAAGTTGGACCGAACCAAAAGACGGAGAACGACCTACCATGATACGTAGTGGAAAAACCGAAATCATCCCTTGCGATATGGTATTGCTTGCCATGGGATTTATTCGTCCGCAACATCCCCAATTGCCTGAAGGTGTGTTTGTTGCTGGTGATGCGGCTAGTGGTGCCTCACTCGTAGTTAAAGCAATGGCTAATGCACATCAAGTTGCGAAAAAGGTTGATGAATATCTAAGCAGATAGAAAGTTCAATAACGGCTTTGTTATATAAAAGTTTGGTGTCTCTTATAAGTTGTGCTGCTACATTTTTATAAGAGGCACCTAATATTTTTAGGTCTGTAAGTGAAGTTTGGGGATAAAATAGCAATAGAGAATCCTGAATCTATATTGCAGGTAATTGCTATAGTTACTCATTCCTGAGTATATTGGCAGAAGCCAACGATAAATTAGATGGGACATAAAAAGCACAAGGTGGGATTCATTATTTTGTAAAAGGGACTTTTTATTACTTCTGCTGACAAGGTCACATTAAAATTCACTTTAAGAAGATTTGTCTATACAAGTGCATGATAAAAAAATAAAGAGCCCTTCTCATTTGAATAATGAGAAGGGCTCTTTATTTTAATACACAAAAGCGTGTAAAACTAGTTTTATTTTTTTATGTTGCTTTCTTCAAGTCCATAACCCTTTTGAGCATCTTCTTTTTTTAGCATGATGGCAATTCCAATAGCTACTGCTCCGAATGCTGCAAAGATAAGCATTGGCACGGTATAGTCATACGTGATTCCTTGGGGAGTTGTACTTGTTGAGTAAGTTTCAATAACCCATCCAATAAGTAAAGGAACCATAGAAAGACCAATATTTTGGATATAGAAGATGATGGCATAGGCTGAACCCAATTGTTTCATTGGAATTATTTTAGGTACTGATGGCCACATTGCGGAAGGAACCAACGAAAATGCAATACCTAATACAATCATAACAATAATGGCAAACCACCATACATTAAGAACAGGCATTGCAAAAAGCAGATGAACAATGGTAAGCATTATTGATCCGATCAGCATTAGTGTTGCTCCTCTACCGATGCGGTCGTAAAGTGAACCGAACACTGGAGTCAGCAAAATTGTGCCGAATGGTAGCATGGCAGGAATAAGACCTGCTAAACCAGGTTCTACATGGTATTTTGCAATCATCAGTTTTGTGGCAAATTTAAGGAATGGAAAAACACCTGCGTAGAACATGAGACAAAGTAGCGTGATTAACCAGAACCCCCGATTGGTAAAGATGAGTTTTAAATCTTTAAGTTGAAAGCCTTCTTCTTTATTTTCTTCGACGGCTTCTACTGACTGGTCCAGTTTTTTATCCATTACGCAGTATACTAAATATGCTAACAGACCAACACAAAGACAAATGGCACCAAAGAGGACGGGAAAAGAAACACTCCCCACAGCTCGTGCCATTGGCAGACTGCATCCTAATGCAGCTGCTGTACCGAGACGTGCCATAGCAACTTGTAAGCCCATGGCTAAAGCGACTTCATGTCCCGTGAACCATTTGATAATAACTTTAGAAACTGTAATTCCTGTAATTTCTGCTCCCATACCGAAGATGGCAAATCCCAAACTCGCCACAATAACTTGCATATGGTAGCCCATAAAAGTTGCTGTGCCAAAGTCAGAAGCAAGCGCATACCATTTGATAAGAGCTCCACCTAACATTAAAGCGCAACTCATTATACCAGTAAAGCGAATACCGCATTTGTCCAGAATAATACCTCCGAAAAAAAGCATTAACAAGAATACGTTAATGTACCCATAAGATCCGGAAAAAAAGCCATATTCTGAACTGGACCACCCCAGCCCACCTTGAGCCGCGGGAGTTGTGAGCATTACCTCAAGAGAAGACATTACGTCCGTAATGAAGTAACCACACATCATTGTAAATGATACGATGGCTAAAGCAGTCCACCTTGCAGCTGGGCTGTCACTAAGCTTTTTTTGAATTTTTTGTGTTACTGTCATATGATTAGTTTTATATGATTACTTTAGTTTGAATTTCACGCTTATTTTTTCAGCCATTTATCCAACCAACGGAAAAATGTTCGTTGCCAGAGTATTGCATTCTGTGGTTGAAGCACCCAGTGATTTTCGTCCGGCAATAATAATAATTGCGCTGGAATTCCTCGCATACGTGCTGCATTGAAAGCTGATTCAGCTTGAGTATATTCGATACGAAAGTCTTTCTGTCCATGAATGCAAAGTATGGGCGTATCCCATTTGTCAACAGAGAGATGAGGTGAATCTGTAAACACAGGTGCTTTTCTGCCTTCTTCTGTCCAAGGTGCGCATCCCATGTCCCAATTAGGGAACCACATTTCTTCTGTTTCAACATACTGCTGCTGTGTATTGTAAATACCATCATGAGCAATAAAACATTTGAATCGCTTGTTATGATGACCGGCTAACCAATATACACTGTATCCACCAAAACTGGCACCAACGCATCCCAATCGATTACGGTCAACATATGGTTCTTGACAAATATCGTCAATGGCAGCTAGATAATCTTTCATGCAAAGCCCATTATAATCTCCACTGATAGATTCGAGCCATTCCATTCCAAAGCCAGGTAGACCACGACGGTTGGGGGCAATAATAATATATCCTTGAGCTGCCATAGCCTGGAAATTCCAACGATAGCTCCAAAATTGACTGACAGGTGATTGTGGCCCACCCTCGCAATAAAGCAAAGTCGGGTATTTTTTATTAGGGTCAAACATCGGCGGATAAATTACCCAGCATAATTCCTTTTTGTTATCAACGGTTTTAACCCAGCGTTCTTTGACTTCACCCATTTTGATTTTGTTATAGAAATCTCTATTCTCATCAGTTAATTGAATTAACTTATTCCCTGAAGTTGATAGACTATAAATCTCATCAGCTTGACTAATGCTGTGACGTGTGGCGAAAAGTGTTTTACCATCTGGGCTGATGTCGCATAATGCATAATCACATACGTGATCTGTCAGTTGTTTAACTTTTCCGCTAAAATCGGTCTTATAAATTTGCACACGGGCATGCCAACATCCTGTGAAGTAAAGTTCTTTGGAGTTTTTACCCCAAACAAAACCGTCAACTCCGCTTTCAAAATCTTCTGTTACATATGTTTTTTTCCCGTTGGACAGACGATAAACGCAAAGGCGAGTACGATCGCTTTCATAGCCATCACGAGCCATACTTAACCACGCTATATATTGTCCATCTGGTGAGAATTGAGGATTCTGATCATATCCCACATTATAATCTTCTGATTGGTGATTTACCGCTTGCTGAGACAAAGACATGTCTGCCTTGACAGATGGGGCCTGATAATTTTCTGGCTTGCAAAGGTTGCGAGTATTTTTAGTCGTTATGTCGTATAGGTAGATATCACTATCTGTACTGATTGCATAATCCTTTCCCACTTTTTTGCGACATGTATATGCTATGAATTTAGAATCGGGGCTCCAAGCTAATTGTTCAATGCCGCCAAATGGTAGCATTGGACATTCATATGGTTCACCAGCCAGTATGTCGTAAGCTTGTGTAATCTGATTTTCTGAAAAATCTGCTATAAAAGGGTGTGGAATGCTTTTAACATATTGGTCCCAATGTTTATACATTAGATCATTGATAACCATCCCGGTTGCCTTAGGTAAATCTGCATCGTTTGCTTGTATTGAGGATGTTGAGGGGACTTCCATGATAAGTATTACCTTACGCTCATCTGGTGAAAAAGCGAAACCACTTATATCCTTTGATTCATGTGAAAGTTGCTTACGTTCACTACCGTCAGTATTCATAATCCACACTTGGGAAGAACCACTTTCGTTACTTAAAAAAGCGATTTTTTCTCCATTCTGTAAAAATGCTGGATTTGTTTCGTTTTTGTCGCTCTGTGTAAGTAATTTTGATTGTTTGGTTTTCAAATCTATAAGGTAGAGTACGGTGTGTCCTTTATTTTCTTTTATTGAATAGTAACCGACCGTATATACACCTGTCTTACCGTCGGGAGAAACGACAAGTGATCCCACTCTTCCCATAGCCCATAGGGCCTCAGGAGTCAGCTGACTAGTTCCTGCTGGAACTTCATTTTTTAAAATCATTTCTGGAGTTTTTTGTTGTGCGTTAGCTCCTTGTCCCAGAATTAGGAGACTGATTATTTGCACTATTAACCGTTTGTGAAACATAATTTTTTGATTAATCCAAGATTTTTTATGTATAAAAACGACTGCACAATCATTATCATTAAATAATGAGTTGCACAGTCGTTCATTTCTATTTTTATCAGAGTCCTATAATCATTATTTGTTGTTGCGACGTTTCTGCTCTTCTAAAATTTCTTGCTGGCGCTTTTGCAAAGCTTCCAAACGAGCAGCCATGCCGCTGACTTTACGATTCGGATTGTTTTTGTTTGCCCGATAATTGGCTTCTAACTTTTCCAAAAGTTTTTTATCGTCAGTTGTTTTGCGCAAATACCACATGCATAAAGCTCCTATGAGCAATGATACGAAGTAGTAATAGTTGAGTCCTGCAGAATATTTATTGAACATAAAGAAGAAAAATACTGGCATGAGTATCATCATCCATTGCATTACTTTCATTTGTGCAGCTTGTTCCTGTGACATTGTTTCACGCTGCATGCGCATTGTCATGAGAGAATAAATCAAGTTAGTAGCGCAGAACAACAGACAGAAAAGACTTATATGATTACCTATAAAGGGTAAGTTCACTGACCAGCTGATAATATCATCATAAGTTGAAAGATCATCAGCCCAAAGAAAACTTTGCTGGCGCAGTTCAATTGCATTAGGGACAAAGTTGAACATCGCAATCCAGATCGGCATCTGTACGAGCATTGGTAAACATCCTCCCATAGGACTGACTCCGTACATACTGTATAGAGCCATTGTTTCCTGTTGGCGTTTCATTGCATCCTCTTGATTTGGATATTTACGAGCTATTTCGTCAACTTTTGGTTTAAGAACACGCATCTTGGCACTACTTATATAGCTTCGTTTGCGAGGTACATACACTATAATATGCAGCAAAATGGTGATAAGCAACAGAACAATTCCCATTGGCAAACCAAGTTGACTCAGCCAGTCAAATACATAAATTGTAAAGTAACGGTTGATCCATTTAAAAATCGGCCATCCTAGATATACTAAATTTTCTAATCCTAATTCGCTTCCATCTGAACTATATTTATCCATACTTTGTAAAAGACGGTATTGATTAGGACCAAAATAATATTGCAATGTTATATCTTTTTTGCCTGATGGATCAAACGGAATTTCCATCGTAGCCGTATAATCCTTTAAGAAGCCACTGCCTTCAGCCTCTTGAGTACTTTTAAAATGCGCATCAGTAAACATGTCATAACCAATTAAGATGGCACTAAAATACTGATTTTTAAAAGCCACCCATCGTACAGGCTTTTCTGCATTTTCTTCAGAAGTTTCCGTCTCGCTCATCTTACGGGTTTCATTTCCGTCTTCCATATAGGTAAGCGTAGAATATTGGTTCTCAAACATGAATCCTTTTTCCTGCTGAGCTACGCGATCTTTCCATTGTATACCTAAAGTCTTGGCAGAAGGATTTAAATAGGGGTAGATTCCGTTTGATGATATACAGAAATCAACCATATAGTTATCCGGCTTAAGGGAATACTTCATTCTAAAGGCTGTTTTCCCGTTGCTGTCAGATATTTGCATGGTTACTGACGTATCCGAAATTTGCGTCGGAGTAAAGTAGTAATCCTGTGTATGTAGAAGCTTGTCCTTTCCTCGTAACGTAAAATCAATTGACGCCGTTTTTTCCGAAAAAAGTACGACATTTGTTTTCTGTTGATTTTTATATTCCTTCAACTCAACTTTTGAAATTATGCCGCCTTTTGTGGAAACAAAGACTTTGACTTTATTGTTTTGTAACGTGATTACATTTGGTCTTCCTTTAAGATGATTTGCAAACAAGTCTGTAGTATCAACATCCTGAATGGTAGGAGTTGCTTGAATATCATGAGCCGGCTGATTTTTATTCGTCGGCGCGGTGGTTACATTTTGTTGCGAAGTTTGCTGGCTGGAGTAATAAGAGAATCCAATCAGCACTAATGCCATCAACAAGAAACCAACTACTGTATTTTTATCCATTGTCAGGTCTTACTTTTTCTTGTTTTCGATTGCCGCTTTCACAAAGTTGAGAAATAAGGGATGCGGATGAAGCACGGTACTGCTGTATTCTGGATGGAATTGTGTTCCAATATACCATTTCAGGTTCGGAATTTCTACAATTTCAATTAAGTCGCACTCCGGATTACGGCCTACACATTGCATGCCATGATTTTCGTATTCTTGAATAAAATCACTATTAAATTCATACCGGTGGCGATGACGTTCATGAATAGTTTCTTTTCCATATATTTCATAAACCCTGCTATCTTTACGTAGGTTACATTCATAGGCTCCTAAACGCATCGTACCACCCATATTGGTGATGTTTTTCTGCTCTTCCATAATATCAATGACATTATGCGCAGTTTTAGAATCCATCTCAGAACTATTGGCGTCTTCATACCCCAAAACGTTTCTTGCAAATTCAACGACCATCATCTGCATTCCTAAACAAATGCCAAATGTTGGTATATCATGTGTTCTGCAATATTTTGCTGCCGTTATTTTTCCTTCTATGCCTCGCTGACCAAATCCTGGACAAATAACGATTCCATCCATCGGCGATAGCATTTCTGCTACAGTGTCATCGGTGATTTTTTCAGAATTAATAAAGTGTGTCTTGACTTTATGGTCATTATAGGTTCCTGCCTGGCTTAGGGCTTCTAATATGCTCTTGTAGGCGTCTTGTAAATCATATTTTCCAACAAGGCCTATATTAACAATTTCTGTTGCTTTATGGCGACGTTCCAAAAATGAGCGCCAGGGACCGAGCCCCGGAGTCGGTCCTACTTCCATTCCAAGGAGACGCAGAATAGTTGCATCAAGACCTTGCTCTTGCATGCGTAAAGGAACTTCGTAAATAGTAGGCTGATCAAGATTCTCAACAACAGCCTCTGGAGCTACATTGCAAAAATTAGCGACTTTCTTTTTTAATCCACTACCTAATTCATGCTCAGTTCTCAGTATTAAAATATCGGGCTGTATACCTACACTTTGTAATTCTTTTACAGAGTGTTGAGTCGGTTTTGTCTTTAATTCCTTAGCCGCAGCTAAGTATGGTACGTAAGTTAGGTGTACACAAATGGCATTTTTCCCTAATTCCCATTTCAATTGTCTAATGGCTTCGAGAAATGGCAGACCTTCAATATCTCCTACAGTTCCACCAATTTCCGTAATTACGAAATCATAGCGATTCTTTTTGCCAAGGAAAAGCATGTCTCGTTTAATTTCATCCGTAATATGCGGAATAACTTGAATCGTTTTACCTAAATAATCTCCTCGTCTTTCCTTTTCAATGACACTTTGGTATATTTTACCAGTAGTCATGTTGTTATTACGAGTAGTATGAATTCCGGTGAAACGTTCATAGTGTCCCAGATCGAGATCTGTTTCCTGGCCGTCCTCTGTTACATAGCATTCTCCATGTTCATAAGGATTAAGCGTACCTGGATCCACATTAATGTACGGATCAAACTTCTGAATGGTAATATTATATCCTCTTGCTTGTAATAACTTGCCGATAGAAGAAGATATTATACCTTTTCCTAAGGATGAAGCAACACCGCCGGTAACAAAAATATACTTAGTATCTGTCATATTGAAAAATTATTTTATGTACGTGATAACCTATTTTAAGTAGGCAAAGGTACAAAAAAAAGCGTTTACTTTTCGCTCTCAAAAAAATATTTTACCTTTGCAAAGTAACATTATTATGTAAAGCATGAATTATTGGACCTGTTTCTTTTATATTATTTTAATGGGAGTAATGTTTCCGAATATGAGTAGAGCTCAAAAAAGTAAAAAGGGGGAAAAGAATATTATTTCCAGCAAAATAAATCAAATAGCAAAAAAATATGGGGATACGATTTCCCATTTAAGTCAGTATTATAAGACGAAATGGAAGTATTCAAAGTCCGACACATTGGCAAATCCTTTTTATTTTCACATGTTTAGCCCGACTATTGTCAGTAGCGGGCAGTTTAAAGGGATGTTGTCAAGACCAAATGATGCAAAAGACGGTCAGGTGCAACAGGAAATCGAAAAAATCATTTTGCAATCGTATGCAGATTATCCTATGTCGTTTCAATATGAAGACTTTAGAAACATTCGAGCTGATAAAATAAATTCTTTATCGACATCTGATGTTACATCAGAGATAATAAGCAACGAGTCAGTAAGTAATGCGGGACGTGATTTAGATGAGAATTTTGCAATTCCCGGAGCGGTAGATATTGTTACGTATAAACCTGATTTTTGGATGTTCAAGACCGATTTTTCAATGCAATTTATGCAAACACACGTGTCTGAAAATTGGTACAATGGTGGTGAAAGTAACTTCTCATTGCTTGGAACTTGGAATATTGAAGCCAATTATAATAATAAACAGAAAATCACGTTTGATAACAAGCTTGAGATGAAACTCGGGTTTCAAACATCCAAAAGTGATAAACTGCATAAATTTAAAACCAATAATGATTTGTTGCGCTTGACAAATAAGTTGGGCATACGGGCGACCTCTCATTGGTCATATACTTTCATGTTGCAAAGTTGGACACAATTTTATCCTGGATATAAGTCTAATGATGCATTTGTATATTCTGATTTTATGTCTCCATTGGATTGCGTATTTACCATTGGTATGGATTACAAAACGTCTTTCAGAAAGGCTAATATGAATGTAACACTTTCTCCTTTTGCATATAACATGCGATATGTAGGTCGTTCTACTTTATCAACTAGTTTTGGCTTGAAAGAGGGCAAACATTCTAAGCATACTTTTGGTTCTAATATTACAGCTAATTATAGTTGGAATATATCTAAAAATATTCAATGGACTAGCCGTTTTTATTATTTTACGGATTATAAGAAAGTACAAGCAGAGTGGGAAAATACCTTTACCTTAACAATCAATAAATTTCTTTCTACAAAGCTTTTCTGTTATCCACGGTATGATGATGGTGTGACTCGTAAAGAGGGACATGGTTATTTTCAGTTTAGTGAATGGATTTCATTTGGTTTGAATCTCTCGTTTCAATAATGATCTTGATTAAGTGATAGCATCATAAAAATATCGAAAACTATATGAAATATAAAGCATATCTATTTGATCTAGATGGAACTCTACTTAATTCCTTGGATGATTTAGCGCAAGCTGTAAATTATGCATTGTGCACTCATAAATTACCTACGCGTAGTCTCACTGATATTAGGAAATTTCTTGGGAATGGAGTCAAAAAACTTATTGCAGATGCGGTCCCTCCCAAAACAGATGAGGGGTGTTATAATAAGGTGTTGAATACCTTTAGATTGTATTATATAAATCATTGCATGGATAATACCGCCCCTTATGATGGAGTTTTAAATGTTTTACGGGAACTGAAAGAAAAAGGAGCAAAGTTATGCATAATATCTAATAAGCCAGACAACGCTGTGCAAGAGTTAAACAGACACTTCTTTAGTGAATATGTGGATTATGCAATAGGTGAAAGTGAAAATATTAGAAGAAAACCTTTTCCTGACGGCATATTAAAGGCTATGAATCAAATACAGGTTTCTCCAAAGGATACGGTCTATATTGGTGATTCTGAAGTGGATATAGAAACTGCACGACATGCTCAGATAGATTGCATTAGCGTAACTTGGGGATTTCGTGACAAGGATTTTTTAGAAGCCATAGGAGCAACAAAAATGATAGAAAGCCCACTAGAATTATTACAAATATGATAGTATGTTTATTTAGACTTTAATAAATCTGGTCGTAATTTTTTTGTACGCGTCATTGATTGTTCTAATTCCCACTCTTTTATTTTTGCATCATTTCCAGAAAGAAGTACTTCCGGTACTTTCCATCCATTATAATCTGCTGGTCGGGTGTATACAGGAGCTGCTAATAAATCGTCTTGAAAAGAATCAGACAGTGCACTTTGATCGTCTCCTATTACTCCAGGAACCAAACGTACCATTGAGTCTGCTATGACTGCAGCAGCTAGTTCTCCTCCGGTTAAAACATAGTCACCTATGCTTATTTCTTTTGTTATCAGATGTTCACGAATTCGGTAATCAATACCTTTATAATGACCACACAAAATAATAATGTTCTTTTTCAATGAAAGCGTATTGGCCATTGGCTGATTGAATCTTTCGCCATCCGGAGATGTATAAATGATTTCATCATAGCTACGTTCTGCTTTTAAAGAAGAAATACAAGAGTCTATAGGCTGGCATTGCATTACCATCCCAGCAAATCCTCCATATGGATAGTCGTCAACTCTTTTATGCTTGTTTGTAGTGTAATCTCTCAAATTATGTAGATGAATTTCAACAAGTCCTTTTTTTTGTGCGCGACCTAAAATAGATGTTTTTAGAAAAGTTTCTAACATCTCAGGTAGAACGGTAATTATGTCAATACGTAGCATATGGGTTTATATTTATGGATGTACAAAATTACGATAAAAAACGGGATTTATGATTTAGATGGCAATGTTTTTGGTTAGACTTAATAATTTATCGGCGTTTTTTATTTTAGATCATTCCATTTTTTTCTGTATTTTTGTCACTACTTCAGTTTCAATAAGTTATTTTCTAAGAGAAAATCTTTAATTCAGTATTTAAATAATGGCAGACGTAGAAGAAATTCAAGAAATAAAAGCCTTGAGGCAAATCTTGACTCGGCACAACTATAAATATTATGTTGAAAACGATCCTGAAATTTCTGATCAGGAGTTTGATGCACTTATGGAGCGTCTTGTTAATTTGGAAAAAAAACATCCAGAGATGAATGATGCTGCTTCACCGTCTCAGAGAGTTGGTAGTGATATAAGTTATGAATTTCAACAAGTTGCGCACCAATATCCCATGTTGTCGTTGGGAAATACTTATAATAAGGAAGAAATTGCAGCATTTTACGAGAGAGTAAAACAAGGTTTGGGAGATGATTCTTTTGAAATTTGTTGTGAATTAAAATATGATGGTCTTAGTATTTCGCTGATTTATGAGCATGGAAAATTAGTGAGAGCGGTAACAAGGGGAGATGGAATTATGGGGGATGATGTTACTAATAATATACGTACGATACGATCTATACCATTAGAACTAATTCCTAATAGCGGATATCCGGATTTTTTCGAAATTCGTGGAGAAGTCTTAATGCCTTGGAGCAGTTTTGAAAAATTAAATAAGCAAAGACAACTTGCACAAGAACCTCTTTTTGCAAATCCAAGAAATGCTGCAGCAGGAACATTAAAGAGTAAAAGTTCATCTGTAGTTGCAAAAAGGAATTTGGATGCGTTTTTATACTATTTATTGGGAGACGGTCTTCCCTATTCTGATCATTATAATAATTTGCAAGCGGCAGCACAATGGGGCTTTAAAATCTCAAAAGATATGAGATTGGTAACCAACTTGGATGAAATATATGAATACATATCTTATTGGGATACTGAGCGAAAAAAGCTTCCTGTGGCTACTGATGGTATTGTCTTAAAAGTAAATTCTTTGCAACAGCAACGTGAATTAGGATATACAGCTAAAACGCCAAGATGGGCCATAGCTTATAAGTTTCAGGCAGAACGTGCCAGGACGAAATTGCTAGATATAACATTTCAAGTTGGCAGAACGGGAGCGATTACTCCTGTAGCGAATATGGAACCTGTTTTATTAGCCGGTACAGTCGTACGTCGAGCTTCATTACATAATGCAGATATTATGACAGAATTAGGCTTGCACAAAGGTGATTATGTGTATATAGAAAAAGCAGGTGAAATTATTCCTCAGATTGTAGGAGTTGATAAAACTTCGCGTTCTCCAGAAGATGAGAATACAAAAGGTTTTGAATTTATAACAAATTGCCCGGAATGTGGAACCGCATTAATTAGATATGACGGAGAATCTGCGTATTATTGTCCTAATGATACATCTTGTCCTCCTCAAATCAAAGGAAAAATAGAACATTACATTAGTCGTGACGCTATGAATATAGATTCTTTGGGGCCGGAAACTGTGGATGCTTATTATCAACAAGGATTAATTCATAACGTTGCAGATTTATACAATCTTACATTGAATGATTTGTGTGGTGAAAATGGAAAAAAGTCAAAGTCGGCAAAAAAAATAATATGTGGAATTGAAGATAGTAAAAAAGTTCCTTTTGAAAGAGTTTTATATGCTCTTGGTATAAGATTCGTGGGAAAGGTCGCTGCAAAACTATTGGCCAGATCTTTTGGCTCCATGGATGCTTTGCGGAATGCGACAGCAGAAGATTTGATGCTTGTAGATGGTATTGGTCCGGTAATAGCTCAAAGTGTTGTAGCTTATTTGCGTAACGAAAGTAATATAACATTAATAGAGCGTTTGAGAGAATCCGGCGTACAAATGCAGATAGAACAAGAGGCTATTAGCCTAGAGAATAAAATTCTGAGTGGACAATCTATTGTAATTAGCGGAACATTTCAACATCATACACGTGAGGAATATAAACAAATGATAGAATTATATGGAGGAAAGAATGTAGGTAGTATATCAAAGAAGACTAGTTTTATATTGGCAGGAGATAATATGGGACCATCAAAATTGGAAAAAGCTAGAATTCTGAATATTCCCATTATTTATGAAGATGTTTTTCTAAAAAAAATAGAGCTAAATGATACTTTTTTATAGATCATTAGTAGTCAAAATGATAAGCATGAGAAAATAATTTGTATTTTTGCCTTATAATTTAATATCATTTCTCGAATGAAAGCAAACAACATTTTTCAGGGTTTAGGCATTGCATTGATAACTCCTTTCAAAAGCGATGGAAAAGTAGATTTTTCGGCATTGAAAGTAATCGTGGAAAATCAGATTGAAAATGGCGCAGACTTTCTTTGTATTCTAGGTACTACTGCCGAAACCCCATGTTTGTCTAATCCTGAAAAAGAAGAGATTATCAGAACTGTAGTAAACGTTAATAATAAACGTGTTCCAATTTTATTGGGGTGCGGATCAAATAATACCGCATCTGTTGCAGAATATCTGAAAAATACTGATTTTACAGGTATTGATGGTGTGCTTTTAGTGTGTCCATATTACAATAAACCCACTCAAGAAGGAATATATCAGCATTTTAAGTCACTGAATGAAATTTCGCCTTTACCTATTGTTCTATACAACATACCAGGAAGAACGGGTGTAAATATCTCTGCATCAACAACATTACGTCTGGCAACCGAATGTGAAAAGATTGTTGCAATAAAAGAAGCGTCTGGTAATATTGCACAAATTGATGAGATTTTACAACGTGCTCCAGAAGGGTTTGAAGTTCTCAGTGGAGATGATGCCATTACATTAGAATTACTTAGTGCAGGAGCTGTCGGCGTGATTTCAGTAATAGGTAATGCTTATCCTTCTGAATTTGGTCTAATGGTAAAGCATATTCAAAGTGGTAAGATAAGAGAGGCTCGTATGATTCATCGGCATTTTAATGAGCTTTATAAATTACTAAGTATAGATGGGAATCCATCAGGGATTAAGTGTCTAATGTCTCTGCTAAATAAGTGTGAAAACAAATTACGGTTGCCTCTTGTTCCTGTAAGAGAAGAGGTATGTCAGCAAATGAAAGGATGGATTAAGAATCATGTATTCTAACCTCGCGAAAATAAAGCTATTTTAGCTCCACTTAAATTGAAACAGAATCCAATGGTAAACTTTTTACCTCGGATTCTGTTTTTCAAAAATAAACATAAAAGATTCATAATTAAGTCCCAGTTATGAATTGGCTGTGTCCATTTCTTCTCAATCTCCATAAGTGAAAGATAAACTGTCTTTTTAACGGCATATCCGAAGGAAATGAGAGCTTTGCTTTTGTGTACTTTCTAATTTTCCTATTCAGGTTCTCAATAAAATTTTTGATGTAGATTATTTTTTCTGAATTCCAGTGAGAATTGAAAGTAATTTGGTCATCTCAATTATTTCTCCAAGACTATACGACATAAGAATCCCCCCGCAGCAAAGATATGATCTTACCGTTATACCATGCCTTGAAAACTCTGCTGTCTGTCCAGATTATCAAGAAAAAAGATCAAGGTGACGGTTCTGCCGTTCCTAGGCAGCATGTTTTACCTTGTTGGTAATGATGAAAATGGTTGATGTAGAGAGCTTAATTTCATAAATTTCACGCATCTCTTTTTCTATGTTAGAAAAGCCCATTCTTTTGGCGAATTGGGAGATAATGAGATTGCTACTGTTATTACCGGCCACAGAATTTTTTCATAGCTGTAGTTCATTACAAGTAGCTTCTCTAATACCTGGCTTCAGGAACTTGTACATGTCAGCTTCTATTTTGAACTGGTTAAGGAACTCTTTGCTTAATACCTAATCGGGTTCTACAAGATTATTCCTTTCTTTCATAATATTCTCATTCGGTAAATGTTTAAAAATAAAAATACGAGATTCGAACTTGAATCCCGCATTTCCATTTACAAAAATATTTTATAGTGCCAAAGCTCTAAAACTCTTTTCCTTTCATAGTTATTCCTTGTACATATTTTTTCTTCTTTTATCGACTAATTTTATGCAAAGTCCCCTTCTGGTCTTTATACTCTAGTAACTGCTCGGATAATGAAATGATAGTAACAGTGTCGTTCAAATTATTTAAAAGGAGCTTTCCGTTATATAATTTATAATGTTTGATGAATCTTTCCAATTGATCTATATTTATCAGTGTACCAACAGAATGTCCACTATCAAAAACTGTTAAGGCATAATGTACATTATAATCTAGATCTCCAAGAATGATAGACGGGGAACCATCATTGTGATCTCTATTTAAAAAGAGCGTATCTCCGTGATTCGTAATTAATGTAAAAGTACTCATTCCAAATTCATCTGATATGCCATAAATTGTAGAATCTTGTAAATGCGTACTTTCATTTGTACATTGCACAGAATCTGTATCATTCTTTGGTAATGTATTTTTTATGCTTTTATCTTTGCAAGAAGACAAAGTTATACAACAGATCATTAAAGAACTGAGTGTATACATGTATATTAAAAATCTTCTCATATTAATTCGATGTATAATTATATTTGCTAAAGTACGATTTTTTTCAAAAAATAGAGAATTAATTATCCAAAAACTATTCAAATTAGTGCATTTATCACTTTTTATTGAAGGTAAGTTCTTGTTTTTCGGAAAAATAGAGTATATTTGCACCCGATTTTTTAACTCACATAAAGTCTAACTTTATTAATGTCAAATTAATTAATGGAAAATTTAAAAAACATTCAGCCAGTTGATAATTTTGACTGGGAAGCTTACGAAAATGGAACTTCTGAGAATCAAGAAAGTCGCGAGGCGCAGGCTAAAGCTTATGAGAACAAATTAAACAGCATTGCGGAACACGAAGTTGTTGAAGGCACTGTAATCGCGATAGGGAAAAGAGAAGTTGTTGTTAATATTGGTTATAAATCGGATGGCATTATCCCTATTAATGAGTTTCGTTATAATCCAGAACTTAAAGTAGGCGATAAAGTAGAAGTATATACAGAAAGTCTTGAAGATAAGAAGGGACAGTTAATCTTGTCGCATCGCAAGGCTCGTGCAAGTAAATCTTGGGAACGCGTTAATCAAGCGCTTGAAAATAAAGAAGTAATTAAAGGATACATTAAAGATCGTACGAAGGGTGGCATGATCGTTGATGTATTTGGTATTGAAGCATTCTTGCCAGGTAGCCAAATTGATGTAAAACCAATACGTGATTATGATGTCTTTGTCGGTAAGACAATGGAATTCCAGGTTGTAAAAATTAATCAGGAATATAAGAATGTAGTGGTTTCTCATAAAGCACTGATTGAAGCAGAACTTGAAGCTCAAAAACAAGAAATTATCTCTAAACTTGAAAAGGGTCAAGTTCTTGAGGGAACGGTTAAGAATATTACGTCTTACGGCGTATTCATTGATCTTGGCGGTGTAGATGGTTTGATTCATATCACAGATCTTTCATGGGGACGTGTAAACGACCCAAGAGAAATTGTGCAGCTTGATCAAAAACTCAATGTCGTTATTTTGGACTTTGATGAAGAGAAAAAACGCATAGCTCTTGGCTTAAAGCAATTGACACCTCATCCTTGGGATGCTTTAGATCCGGATTTAAAAGTTGGTGATAAAGTAAAAGGTAAAGTAGTTGTAATGGCTGATTATGGAGCATTTGTAGAAATTGCTCCAGGTGTTGAAGGTTTGATTCATGTAAGTGAAATGAGTTGGAGTCAGCATCTTCGCTCCGCGCAAGATTTCTTGAAAGTTGGTGATGAGGTTGAAGCTGTTGTTTTAACACTTGATCGTACAGAAAGAAAGATGTCTTTGGGTATCAAACAATTGAAAGAAGATCCTTGGAAAGATATCGAAGAGAAGTATCCTGTTGGTTCAAAGCATTCTGCAAAGGTTCGTAATTTTACCAACTTTGGAGTATTTGTTGAATTGGAAGAAGGGGTTGATGGCTTAATTCATATTTCGGATCTCTCTTGGACTAAGAAAATTAAGCATCCTTCAGAATTCACACAGATTGGTGCAGACATAGATGTAATCGTTCTTGAAATTGACAAGGAGAATCGTCGTCTTAGCTTAGGTCATAAGCAACTTGAAGAGAACCCTTGGGATGTATTTGAAACTGTGTTCACTGAAGGTTCCGTACACGAAGGTACTATTGTAGAAATGCTTGATAAAGGTGCAGTAGTTCAATTAGAGTATGGTGTTGAAGGTTTTGCAACTCCAAAGCATTTGGTAAAAGAAGATGGTAGTCATGCCCAATTGAATGAGAAATTATCGTTTAAAGTCATTGAATTCAACAAGGACAGCAAACGAATCATATTGTCTCATAGTCGTACATTTGAAGACGCTCAAAGAGTTGAAACTCATAATGAGAAGAGAACTTCGAAAAAAGCTACTAAAAAAGAAGAGGCTCCTGCAATACAAAACCAAGCTGCTTCTACCAGCTTAGGTGATATTGATGCTTTAGCTGAATTAAAGGCTAAAATGGAGCAAGAAAAATAATATTATATTTTCTTCATTAAAAAAGACGCAGTTCCTGAATAATTTGGGATCTGCGTCTTTTTTTGTGATAACTATTGTATAGTTCTGTGGTAGCAATTTTTATAGGCATACTTTTTCATGTTTTTATGCAGAAAGTATTTACAAGAGCTTGAGATTAATGTACTACTCAGATCTTGCTTTTGCTTGTTAAAAAACTTCTTGCTTAGTGCATCATCTAGACAACTTGATCTTTTTGTTCGTGATCTAAATGTATAAAATAAAAATTCGATACTCATATTTGAATATCGAATTTTATTTTACACTTATTTATGGTAGTACCGATGTGCACTATATGTATTTATCAGTACGTCATAAAAATAAAAGGTTGCAGAAAATTAAAGCTTTGCAGATTCTTTAGATTTGTTGTATAACAGTTCTTGCTATTTGGCAATGCTTAAACTTTGGTAAGCAAATTGCTACATGACGTATTTTATCAGAGATCTGTCTAATACTTGTTTCTAATTATTCAATAGGTGGTATACGAAGAATCGTATCATACGAAATGTGGTCTGGATCAGTGATATGATTATATTGTATTAGAAGTTTTACGTACTTATCAGAATGATAAAATTTCCTGGAAATGTCATAAAGGGACTCCCCCTTTTTTACCCTATAAATTTGAATTTCAACTTTTTCTTTTTGACCTGTTTCTATGTTTTTGGTTGAATCTTTTTTTATTGCAGTGTTTATGGTCACTGTATCCGATCCCATGTTTTTTTTACTAGAAAACTTATATGATGTACTAGTAGAACTGATAATTTTTTCTTGTTTTTCTGTTATTTTACGATCTGGACCAACCAATCGATAATATCCTATAAAGTACCCTAGGCATAATGCAATTACTAAACAAATTCCAATTAATAATTTGTGCCACGACCGGGCAAAAGAAATGGCTGGAAGCTCTGTAATTTTAATTTCTATAGGCCCTTTGTCTTCTTTTTCTTTTAAGCTATTATATGGATATAATGTGGCCGTATTTTGAATATCTTCGTTTTCTGAATGTGTATTTTTTAAATCTCCTTCGTCACTGTAAGAATTTGGTGAATCTGAACCTGTTTGTGTAGAATCTGTTTTTGTCTCTTTAGTTATTGGAGTTTCAGTTTTTTCTTTTTTTACATGATCCAAAACCTCTGGATTCACCAATGTTTCATTACTAGTAATATTGACCTGTTGTTCTTCCGGCAGAGCAATATCTGCGATTTCATTTTCGCTTTTTGAAATATCTGAAAAATCTTCTGTTTTTAATGAAGAATCGAGGGCATTTGTTCCTTTGACAGAACTTACTTCAGTGCTATTTTCTTCTTCTGTTTCTGATAACTCTTCTTCATTTGCTTTTTCCAAATCCTCAGAGCGTACGTTTTCGCTGAGGATTATGGTTTGAAAATGCGAAAACGGTTTGTTTATATTCTCTTTTAAACTATTTTCGGGGACAAAACTTATTTTGTAATGACCGTTTATCTGGAAGCGCTCACCTGTATTAATATTAATGCTTTCTCGATCACCTATGGCAATTAATTTGAATGTGCCCCACCCTTTGATTTTTACAAAACGTTCTTTTTCGAGACTTTCTTCAATGGTTTCAAAAAAAGCTCGAACAAATAGGTCATTATCTTTTTTAGCTCGTTCTGTGCGAGCTGAAAGAGAATTGATCAAATCTTGCAAAATCAGTTTATCAGTCATTGCTTATATGTAGTATATGTCAACTTTACCAAGTTATTTATATTTTTCTTTTAGAGTATTACTAGGTTTGAAGTTGAGAACTAATTTTGGAGGAACCAACATGCGTTGTTTGCTTGAAGGATTTACTACTATTCTTTCCATTTTTTTCTTTACTTCAAATGTTCCAAACCCCTGAACAGAAATAATGTTTCCATCTTCCAATCCGTGAGTCATGATTTCAATTAAAGTGTTGGAAAGAATTTGTGCTTCCTCCGGTTTTATTTTTAGTCGGTTCGCTAAGTTGTTGATAAATTCTTTATTATTCACACCGCTCTTCTTTATACATTTTCGATTTTTCCATACAAATCATACTCGTCTGCATCGGTAATAATAACATTATAAAATTCACCTACTGAGATTGTTTCAGAATCTGTCTTTTTTATAAGAACTTCACCATCAACATCAGGTGAATCATATTCTGTTCGTCCGATATAATATTCACCTTCTACTCGATCAATAATTGTTCTAAATGTTTTTCCAATTTTGGCTTTTCCCAACGTTTCTGATATGCTTTGCTGAGTTTCCATTAAAAGGTCATATCGGTGTTGTTTTATTTCTTGCGGAACGTCATCTGTATAGTGTTCTGCAGCATACGTTCCTTCTTCCTCACAATACATGAAAGCCCCTAACCTATCAAACTTTATGTCATTTACGAACTTGAGCAATTCCTGGAAATCGGCATCTTTTTCTCCAGGAAAACCTACCATAAGTGTAGTTCTAATACATATTCCCGGAACGCGTTCCCGCAGGTCATGTAATAATTGATAAGTTTCAGCTTTAGTTATGTGACGGTGCATTTTAGACAGAACGTTGTCACTTATATGTTGCAGCGCAATGTCTATATATTTGCACACGTTGGCATGTTTAGCCATGACATCCATTAATGCATAGGGAAAATTCGTTGGATAAGCATAGTGTAAACGTATCCATTCAACTCCTTTAATGGAGGCCATGCGATCTATTAATTCCGGTAGTGCTTGTCTTTGATATATGTCAATTCCGTAATATGTAAGTTCTTGAGCTATAATCTGAAATTCTTTAACGCCTTTTTCTACTAACAAACCAACTTCATCCAAAATATCTTCAATCGGCCGACTTTGGTGTTTCCCTGTTATTATTGGAATTGCACAATAAGCACAATGTCGATTACATCCTTCAGAAATTTTAATATAAGCATAATGTGCAGGAGTTGTTTGTTGTCGTTCCAAATGTAATTCGTTGTGATAGTGTAAATTCAAATCATTTAATAGCTCTACCCAATTGAATTTTCCATAAAACTTATCTACCTGAGGTATTTCCTTTGTTAATTCACACAGATAACGCTCAGAAAGACACCCCATTACGTATACTTTCTTAATAAAACCATTTTTCTTCTTCTCACATAAATCCATAATCAGATTAATGCTTTCCTCCTTAGCATCTCCTATGAAGCCACATGTATTAACTACGGCAATATCTCCGTGAAGGCGTTCTGGATTATGATAAATCTTGAATCCATTTTCTGAAAATTGTCGCATCAACATTTCGCTGTCAACCAAATTTTTTGAACAGCCCATAGTAATAATGTCTATGATTCTTTCTGACTTATACATATGCTGTTATTACTTACTTAAATGTGGATTTACTGAAAAATGAATCAACAAAAGCGGCAGCATCAAACGGTTGTAGATCTGAAATCTTTTCGCCTAGCCCAATATACTTGACTGGAATTTTCAGCTGATCAGAAATACCAATAACAACTCCACCCTTTGCTGTACCATCTAATTTCGTGATAGTTAATGAATGTACTTCTGTAGCTTTTATAAATTGTTTGGCTTGTTCGTATGCATTTTGTCCTGTAGACCCATCTAGTATAAGCATAACTTCATCAGGCGCTGTTGATACGACTTTTTTCATTACATTCTTTATTTTAGAAAGTTCATTCATTAAACTTATCTTGTTATGTAAACGACCTGCCGTATCTATTATTACCACATCGGCATCATTTGCCTTGGCGGAGTTCAATGTATCATAAGCAACACTGGCAGGGTCACTTCCCATTTGTTGCTTGATTACAGGCACACCAACTCTTTCACCCCAGATACACAATTGTTCTACTGCCGCTGCCCGAAACGTGTCAGCTGCTCCCAGATATACTTTTTTCCCTGCTGATTTATATAGATAAGCCAATTTTCCTATTGTGGTAGTTTTACCTACGCCATTTACTCCGACAACTAAAATTACGTAAGGCTTATTTCGTGGTTCAAAATCTTTATCTTCCAGATTTCCACTTTCTGATGTGGTTAGCATCTGGGTAATTTCTTCACGCAATATTTTATTTAGATCTTCTGTATTGACGTATTTGTCACGAGCGACCCGTTTCTCTATGCATGATATAATTTTCCGTGTCGTTTCAACACCGACATCTGATGTTATTAAAACTTCTTCCAATTCATCTAAAACATCGTCATCAACTTTGGATTTGCCGGCAACTACTTTTTTTAATTTTTGAAACAGACTCGCTTTTGTTTTTTCAAGTCCAGCGTCAAGAACTTCCTTTTTTTCTTTTTTAGAGAATAAATTAAACAGCCCCATAACTACATATTTTTGATTACAAAGATACGGAAAAAGTCAGAAATCAAGCTAAAACCTTCGGTTGTTTCTATAAAATAGGCTATAAAGTCAAACCCTTTTAAGCCTAAGAGCTTTTTAATTAATAATTACTTATTTAAGTTCTTCCTGCGAAGGAACAAATCACGCAGAGTGTCAAAATCTCGTTTTAGTAAAATACCGATTCCTTGAGTTGTAAGCGTTGATTTGGTGAAATATCGGTCGTTTGTTTCGCTGTAAGCTTTCAGCCTTATTGTTCCGGCAGGATTAAGGAGCCATTGTACATCAAAATCACCAATAAAATTATTTGTGGAGTATGTTGATTTGTCGCGATATCCAAAATTGCCATTTATGAGTAATTGATTGTTGAGCAAACGTCCGTTTAATAGTCCCTCTATTTCCATATCCTCCCATCCGGAAGTTCCTGTTGAAAAATTCGTGCCGAACGTCCAGTTCTTCACTCCTATTGCATTGGACAGAACATTATTTAAATGGCTGCTTAGCGTATTGGATAAAAACGATTGTATGGCTAATGATGATTGATTCTGGGTCGTAGAACTATTGGATGATACGTCGTAAGTATAAAATCTACCTATGCCCAACAAATATATAATTTGCATATTCATGCCTTCTTCTGTATTAATGAGATATTTTACCATTCTCTTCTCATCTTCACCTACTGTTGGTAAATCTAGGTCGAAACTGATTCGTGGTGCAGTAGCTTGTCCATTGAGATTCAGTATACAATTAACCTTTACGTTATTGTTCGAGAAATTCCCTTTGGGGTTGAGATCTGATAAAGACACTGAATTTACAGTATAAATGGCTTTTAAACTGAGTGCGGCATTTCTTGGATCGCCAGTAAAATTAATTGTTCCACCGGGTGAAAAAACAAAATCCTTACGAATGATGTTTTGTAAAATCATTTTGTAGATTCCGTCCTCTACTGTATATGTACCGAACATTGAGAACTTGCCCTTGTTATAATAATATGTCCGTAAATTTCCATTTCCATGCATCAATATATAGTCTCCGGTTTTCTCATCCATAATAAGTTTAATTGCAGCATTAGCGTTCGCATTTACATTAATGTTTAGCATAATATCTGTTTGAGAATCCGCTGAAGTCAAGACTTTTTCTACGGAATCTTTTGATGAATGGCTTACAAATGTTAGTAATTGTCGATCACCAGACGAAGCGGTAGGAACGTCCATAATATAAACAAATTCTGTACCTTTCTCTGGATTGATGTCTATATCTGCAGAAAAACGACCTGGACTCCCGTTCAGGAAAACATGTCCTGTAGCTGGTACTGTAGCATAAAATGGCATATCTGCCGTTCGTGGCTGGTCATATACAAGAAAATTTCGGAAGTCAATCTGAAAATCGTAAGTTAAATTTTTCAGGTGATTATGTTTGATATATCCATTGGCAGTAGCCTTTTTCCCGTTGTGGTCAGTCAATTCTACTTCTCCAAATTCAAAGGCGCCGGGCCTGAACTTTACAGAATCAGATTGAAAATGATATCGACAGCCTGTAGTTGCAATTGTTGCATCCATTTCCACACGATGATTCCCCTCAAAATCCAATTTTTTGAATGGCCCAAACAGACGCAAATGACCAGATGTGTTGCCTTCGATGTTTGTGAAAATATTTTCGACGTAAGGTTTTAAAAATTGAATGGTTGTATTATACGCATCAAAATTTAAGTCGAGGCTTTTATCCTTTATAGAAACGATTCCATTGATATTTAATTTCTGATTGTGCGATGCTGTCGTATGTGCATGTATTTTGATCTTACCATCCTTTTTATCCCATGAACCTAATGCATGTAACCTTCCAAGCGAAGCTTTATTAAATTGAAAATCATTTGCATTGATTTTATATGTGAGTTGTGGGGAGCTTAAGGATTGTGATAAGTACGCTTGTCCACTTACATGTCCACCAAATTCTACACTATGAAAATTAACCAAATCGAGGACATAATTCAGATCTATATTATGTAGGTCAATTTTCATGCTGTCTGTAGGTGAGGATGATAACGCTCCATTAATGTTTATATACTGCTGAGCGTTGTTGATTTCGAAATTCTCGAATCTTAATTTCCCATTCTTTAGTTCTATTACAGAAGGATGCACGATCCATGCGGTATCTTCTACGTACAATTTACTTTGATGAATATTTGTGCGTAATATTTTATCCTGAGCAAATGTTTTTAAGTCGGATGTGGCAGAAATGAAGCCGTTGAGCATAGAGCCGTTTTTAAGTCTTAAATCAATGTCTACAACAGATTGGTTGGCATTAAATTCTGCAGCGACCTGTACTTCATTTTTCTTATTTATTTTTGTACCTTGCACCAATAGTCTTACCTTTTCATCTTTACCATTACAGTAAAGTCTTAAGTTTTTAAATTTTTCGGAAGCAAACGACACATCGCTAATGTCTCCTTCTATTAAAATATTGTTAGTCTTGTTGTCTATTTTTCCATATAAATAACCTCCATTTTGAGAATGCAGATTTAAATTCAACACGTTCTTAAAAAAGTCGGTATTTTTTAGCCTTGCATTAAAGGCGCCCCATTTGTTTGGCGAAGAGTTGTTCAGGATTTTGTCAAGCGAAGGAAGTAATGACTTAAAACTCTTCTTAAAAAATGAGGGTATTAATTGCTTTATATTGGCGTATGAATAATTTCCGGAAGCATTTATGTCTAAAAAATCACTTTTGAAATATAAATGATTATTTCCTGCCCTATTCCACATCTTAAGCACAATAGAGTCCGTTTTATACTCTTCCAACCCTTCTTTTTGATAAGAAAGATCATTAATTTGTAGTGATAATTCTGGAGCATTCAGATCAAGAGAATGAGAACTAGCTGTAATTCTCCCCGACATCCGACCTATTTTTGTTAAGTTCCGAGGTAAATTTAATTTCCTCGGCTCTAATTTTGCAATGTTCAGTTGAAATGAAAATCCTTTTTTTGCCTGATTTATTTTTGTAAGAATGCCATTTAGTTCAATATTTGCATTTTTGTCAAGGACTTGCATGTTAATAGACAGGTTGTCATGTTTATAGTTACCCTCAACATTTATATTCTTATACGGATAGTCATGCCATGTCAATTGATGCAATGCAAGTGAAAAAATACCGTCCTGTATTTTCCCATTAGGAATAACACATTTACCTTTTAATCCAAAATTAACTGTGGAAACATGTGCAGCGGGAATGATATTCTTTAAATTTAATGTGCCCGAAAGTTCTTTTGGAAATATCAGCATATGATTTTCCCAAATTACTTGCGGACAGATCATTTTTCCATGAACTGAATTCAATTGAAAACTTAAATTTGCGTATGTGTTTTTTCTCTTTGAAATCAAATCGCCTTTTGCATCAACATAAAAACCTCCAAGATTTTCAATTGCCTTCGGTACCAATTTGCGAGGATGAATCTGACTCCATAAAAGAGGCAAATACGTGTTACTACTTTGAATATGTAGTTTATCGACTCTTACTCTCTTGATAGAATCATTCCACTTATATGTGATGTCAGATTGTAAATTTAATGTCTTTGATATATTCTTTAAAATCAAAGATTTAAGCGTAATTTGTTGATGTAAAAAATGAATGTCTCCAGTCAATAAAAATGTATCATTCCAAGATTTTAATTGCGGTGCCAAAGCAGCAAAATCAAGGGAGGATATCTTACAATGTGAAACAGATAGTTTTGCTTTAAAATTTTTGGGACCATTATCAGTCCATTGGTAAGCTATTAGAACCTTATCCTGGATGAACAAGGATTTGGGCATTTCAATTCGTAGATTTTCAATTTGACACATTTTTTTGTTTGCCTGTAAATCCATTGCAAAGTGTTGCAATCTGATTCCTGAGGCTTCTCTTAATGACAAATCACGAATCCTTACTCTTAGAGAATCGGCAAGTAATTTCTTTAAAGATATATTCGCATTTATCTCAGCTAGATTAATATGGTGTGGATTAAATCGCCCGGGAGTTCGTGATTTATAGTTTTGGTCAAAACGTATAGCTAATCTTCTTAGTATGATGGAATTGATTCTTAAGTTTATGTCTGATTTCTTCTGTCGATTGGATGACTTGAATGCATTGAGAACAAATTGATAGTTATAATCCTCTTTTTCTGTGTTTTTATAAGCATTAATTTGACCATCAACTATTGTGATCGTTCTAAGCGAAATTTCTTGATGAAGAAGTGGCGCTAATTCTATCCTACAACTAACGAGATCACTTTCGAATAATTTATTTTTTTTCTGATCTAAAATAACAACATTATTCAAAGTTACCCGATTGAATAAACCAACATCGATGCTGCCAATATGAACTTGCGTATGTAGTTTGTTCATCAAGGCTTGTTCCACGGATGAACGCAAAAAATCTTGGCATAAGGGTAAACTAAAAAAGCTGTATACTAATATATACAGGGATAAAATAGTTATAAAAACTGTGGTTGTTATATGTTTAAGAAATTTCAATGGTATAAATTTTCACTTATTCAACCTTGGTTATGAGGATTTCTGGAAATTCTCTTCTAAAAAAAGCTAACGGACTTTCTGCATTTTCTCTGTTTGCTTTGATTATCATATCCACAGAATATATCTCACCATTTATTTTTGAAATAAGCTCCATCTGATATGAAATAATGATAAACTCCTTCTTTTTATTGATATAATCCAACAATAGTTCAACCGTCTCTCTCTTTCCTGTTGTAAAACTTACGACACTGGTTCGGTATCCAACCTTTTTAAAAATGTGATTTAATAGGGTAATTCCACAAATTACAAGAATAGTTGTTATAATTCCCATCCAATACATTCCCCCACCAATGGCAAGACCGATTCCTGCAGTAGCCCATAATCCTGCTGCTGTAGTTAAACCTCGAACAATTTGATTTCGTTGTAATATGATTGTACCTGCACCAATAAATCCGATTCCAGATACAACTTGTGCAGCAATTCTGCTTGGGTCATATTTTTCTATTCCTCCCGCATAATCAAGGAACAAGAAACCATATTGCGAAATTATCATCATAAGTGCACTACCGACAGCTACAAGGAAATGGGTCCTGTAACCTGCTTCTTTAGCTTGGCGCTCTCGATCAAAACCTACGAGGGCGCCAAGAATACCTGCAACCAATAAACGAATTGTCAGCTCTATTATGAGATAATATTCATCCATGCAACAAAGGTACAAAATATTTTACTTTTGTAATCATGAAAAATGAAAAAGCAATTGTTTTATAGGGATTGAATTGTAATATGCAAAAAAAAACAGCTTGAAAGTCCTATATCAAAAAAGTTACGTAAATTTGTAGCGTATGATTTAATATAATATCCTGATTAGAGGAGCAAATATGTTATAGTATTATGTTAACAATAAAGCAGATTACAGACGACAAAGAAGGCGTTATTAGAGGACTGGAAAAAAAGCACTTTTCAAATGCAAAAGAAGTCATTAATGCCGTCTTGGAAACAAACAATTGTAGAAAAAAGACACAAGTGGATTTGGACAATACGCTTTCTTTTATTAAGCAATCATCAAAACAAATAGGAGCGCTAATGAAGGAAGGACAGATTGCTGATGCTGAAAAACTTAAAACAGATGTTGCCTCAGCTAAAGAAAGGGCAAAAGGTCTTGAATGTGAAATGAAAAAAGTTGATGAAGACCTGCGGAACTTGCTTTATACGATTCCTAACATACCTTATGATGAAGTTCCGGAAGGAAGTTCTGCTGCTGATAATCTGGTTGTAAAGATGGGGGGGACAGAAACAGTGTTGCCTACAAATCCATTGCCACATTGGGAATTAGCAAAAAAATATAATTTAATAGATTTCGATTTAGGGGTAAAAATTACGGGCGCAGGTTTCCCTGTTTATATAGGTCAAGGAGCTCGTCTGCAACGCGCTTTGATAAACTTTTTTTTGGATGAGGCTCGCGCTGCCGGATATGTGGAGATTATGCCTCCCACGGTAGTGAATGAGGCTTCTGGATATGGAACCGGTCAGTTGCCAGATAAAGAAGGGCAGATGTATCATTGTGATCTTGACGACTTATATTTAATTCCAACCGCAGAGGTTCCTGTAACAAACATTTATCGTGATGTAATTTTAGATGAATCTCAATTGCCAATTAAAAATTGTGCATATACCCAATGTTTTCGTCGTGAAGCCGGCTCGTATGGAAAAGACGTACGCGGCTTGAATCGTTTACATGAATTTTCAAAAATAGAATTGGTTCGAATTGATAAACCGGAACATTCACGTAAATCTCATCAGGAGATGCTTGATCATGTAGAAGGCCTATTGCAGAAACTGGAACTTCCCTATCGAATTTTACGCCTTTGTGGAGGTGATATTAGTTTCACTGCTGCCATATGTTACGATTTTGAAGTATATAGTGAAGCTCAAAAACGATGGTTGGAAGTAAGTTCCGTTTCTAATTTTGATACATATCAGGCCAACCGATTACATTGTAGATACCGTAAGTCTGACGACAAGTCTATTCATCTCTGTCATACTCTTAATGGATCAGCTTTGGCTTTACCACGAATAGTTGCTGCTTTGTTAGAAGATTTTCAAACTCCTGAAGGCATACGAATTCCTAAATCACTACAACCATATATGGGATGTGATATGATAAAATAAGTACTTATGCTTAGCGTACATTTTCCTCCATCGGTAAATAATGAAGAAGTTCCTTTTTATTTGGCCACAGAAGAATATTTGGCCAAATATACCAATTTAGAATGTTTCTTCATGTGGCAGGTTTCACCATCGGTAATAATTGGTAGGAACCAACTTATGGCGAATGAGGTTAATATTGAATTTTGCAAAAAAAATAATATACACGTCTATCGTCGGAAAAGTGGTGGGGGCTGTGTATATGCAGATAAGGGAAATGTTATGCTAAGCTATATTGGTACAGGAAAAAATATACAAACGTCCTTTAAGCATTATGTGGGAAAAATAGTGTCTGTTCTTTCAGCATTAAACCTTCCGTCAGTTGAACAATCCGGCCGGAATGACATTTTGCTTGATGGAAAAAAAATAAGTGGGAATGCTTTCTATCATGTTAATAATAGGAATGTAATACATGGAACATTATTGTATGACACGAATATGGAACACATGATAGGAAGTATTACTCCAGACTCTCGCAAATTAGAAACGAAAGGAATAAAGAGTGTAAGTCAACGAATTGGGTTGCTCAAAGATTATTACCATGGAGACTTGAATTTACTTAAATCATATATTGAAACGGGGGTAACTGCTGGGCAAATTGTATTGACAGGCTCTGATTTAAAAGAAATTCGAAAAATTGAGCTAGAATATCTTTCATTAGATTTCCTATATGGAAATGATCCTATTTGCAACCTATCAAAAAACTTTTATAAAAAGGGGTGCGGAAATATTAATATAAGAGTTCTTATAAAACATCATTATATCAATGGAATTGAATTATCAGGAGATTTTTTAGAAATCGGCGATATAGAAAAATACGTAATTCAGCCGCTAATCAATATTCCCTATTCAAAAGAATCAATCTATGAAAGATTTAAGCATATAGATGTCGAAAAACATATACTAAATCTAACGAATGAAGAATTCATAAAGTTGCTAATTTGATTATAAAATAGAACCTAATTAATAAAAACATGGAAAACAAACGAACATGCCTTTACGAAAGACACTTAAAACAAAATGCAAAGATGACATCCTTTGGTGGATTTGAAATGCCGCTTGTGTATTCTTCTATCATAAAAGAACATGAAGCAGTTAGAAATGCATGTGGTATATTTGATGTTTCACATATGGGTGAAATCATAGTTGCAGGAAAAGATGCAGAAAATTTTGTTCAATATATATTTTCAAACGATATATCTGCAGCGGTTGTAGGTAAGATCTTTTATGGCTTCATGTTGTATCCTAATGGTGGAGTCGTTGATGATCTGTTGGTTTATAAACTTGCTGCCGACAAATTCTTATTAGTAGTTAATGCGGCTAATATAGATAAGGATTTTACGTGGATTTGTAACCAATCCAAAGCATTTCAAGTTGAAATAATAAATAAAAGCGATAGTTACGGACAAATCGCAATTCAAGGTCCTTTGTCAGAGAAAATAATAGAACAAGAACTTAAAATTTCATGTTCGGAATTGTCTTTTTATACTTTTAAATTCGTTGCATTTAATGACTCTGATGTGCTGATAAGCCGTACAGGATATACAGGTGAAGATGGTTTTGAAATTTATGCAGGACCTACTGTAATTCAACAAATCTGGGATACATTAATAGCATCAAAAACAGTCCAACCGTGTGGATTGGGGGCACGTGACACACTTCGATTCGAAGTCGGATTACCTTTATATGGAAATGAATTGTCAGAACAGATTTCTCCTATAGAGGCGGGATTAAGTATTTTTGTCAAACTCGAAAAAGGTAATTTTATAGGTAAAGAAGCTGTAAAAAAACAAAAGGAAGAAGGTGCCTCACGTAAACTTGTTGGAATAGAATTGAAGGATAAAGCTATTCCTCGCCATGGTTATGAGGTATATCAGAATAACAAAATTGTAGGTTATGTAACTACAGGATATTCTTCTATTTCCACAGGAAAAAGTGTTTGTATGGCATTGATCGATCAACAATTTGCAAAAACAAATGAAGTCCTGCAGATTTCTATTCACCGTAAATTACACGAAGGTATCGTAGCTTCAAAAAAATTCTATGCAAAACAATATAAAAAGTAATTAATCCAGGTACTATCCTGATAAAAATCTAATAAACTATGGTAAAAGTAGAAAAAGACCTGTTATATACAGAGTCACATGAATTTGTAAAGATTGAAGGAGATTTTGGCTATGTTGGAATAACTGACTATGCACAAGAACAATTGGGAAATGTCGTATATGTGGATATGCCAGAAGTCGGTGATGATGTTTCGGCTGGTGAAGAATTTGGAGCAGTCGAAAGCGTAAAAGCAGCAAGCGATTTAATATCTCCAATAAGCGGAACAATTGTCGAAATTAATGAAAATCTTGAGGAGCAACCAGAATTAATTAATCAAGACGCTTTTGAAAATTGGATTATTAAGGTTCAATTATCTGATAAGTCAGAATTAGAAGGACTGATGGATGATGAGACATATATGAAATATTGTGAAAAATAACAGGCAAAAGAATAAGTCTATTGAGATAAATTCTACCCTCATTGACTTATTCTTTTGTTATATTAACCTTACTACTATGATGTCATACAAATTCTTTCCGCATACAGAGGATGACGTACAAGCAATGCTACGACTTTTAGGAATATCATCTATTGAAGAACTATATAAAGATGTTCCCAAAGAATTAAGATTGCACAAAGCACTTGATTTGCCTTCTTCAAAATCAGAATTAGAAGTTCGTGGAATATTCAAGAACTTAGAGAAGAAAAATAAAACATTAAAATGTTTTGCTGGCGTCGGTGCATATGATCATTATACACCAAGTATAATTACGTACATTGCAAATCGATCTGAATTTCAGACTTCCTACACTCCGTATCAGGCAGAAATATCGCAAGGTACTTTACAGTATATATTTGAGTACCAAACTATGATGGCTGATCTAACGGGTATGGATATTTCTAATGCCAGTATGTATGATGGTGCGACAGCAACGGCTGAAGCTATGATGATGTCTGTTGCTTCTAGTAAGAAAAGAAAAAAGGTTTTAGTTTCTTCAACTTTACTCCCTCAGACAATAGAAGTTCTTCATACATATGCAAAATTTCATCATATAGATCTGATTCTCGTCAAGTCAGTAGAAGGAACAACCTCTGTGGACGAGATAAATTTATATTTACAAAATGATGATATTGCAGGAGTTATAGTACCATTAGTGAACTATTATGGGATAATAGAAGATCTGAGCAGTTTGTCTGATGTCTGTCATAAGCATAAAGCTTTATTGATAATCAATTCTCCTGCATCTCCCCTAGGCGTACTTAAGTCGCCGGGAGAACTAGGAGCAGATATTGCATGTGGTGAGGCTCAATCATTAGGTATACCTTTGTCTTATGGTGGTCCCTATATAGGATACTTATGTACGAATGATTCTTTGGTTCGAAAAATGCCTGGACGTCTTGTTGGAGGTACAGTTGATTCTGATGGAAATCGAGCCTTTGTCTTAACTATGCAAGCTCGCGAACAGCATATCCGTCGTGAAAAAGCGACTTCAAACATATGTACCTCACAAGGTCTAATGTGTTTATATGTAGCAATGTATTTGTCTTTGATGGGGACAGACGGATTAAGGGAAGTAAATCGAATGTCTTTTCAAGGCGCACATTATTTATATGATGAGTTGCTGAAAACCCATAAATTCGAACCTGTTTTTAACAAGCCATTTTTTAATGAATTCTGTTTACAGTTGACCTCAGGAACAGCACAGGATTTAATTGACTACTGCGCAGAGTTTGGATTTCTGGCTGGAAGCACAGTAAAAGATCACACCAACTGTATACTCTTTTGTGTAACAGAGAAAAACAGTAAAGAAGATATTGACGACTTGGTAAAGGTAATAAAATCTTTTAATGCATAGGAGGTAGGTTATGAACAATAAATATTATGGAAGTCTAATCTTTGAACTGTCAAAAAAAGGGCGCCGTGGTTATTCTCTACCCAAGAGAGAATATGACAATCAATATGCGATGGAAAAATTATTGCCACAAAATTTTTTCCGTAACAACAGTATAAGTCTTCCTGAAGTAGATGAACCCACTGTTGTAAGGCATTATACAAATATGAGCAACAATAATTTTGGCGTGGACTCAGGATTTTATCCTTTAGGAAGTTGCACCATGAAATATAATCCAAAGATTAACGAAGAAGTTGTATCAAATACAAACTTCTCAGAATTGCATCCTTCTCAGCCTATGCATACTGTACAAGGAGCCTTGGAATTATATTATGAGGTGCAACGTATGCTTTCTGAAATTTCCGGACTAAGTCAATTTACCTTAAATCCGTATGCTGGAGCACATGGTGAATTAACGGGCTTGATGATTATGCGTTCCTATCATGCAAAGCGAAATGACAATAAACGGAATAAAGTGATTATTCCTAATTCTGCGCATGGAACCAATCCTGCTTCAGCTGCCGTATGTGGATTACAGGTTGTTGAAGTTAAGACTTCATCTGACGGAACTGTAGATTTGGAAGACCTCAAACCGCTTTTGAATGATGAAATCGCGGGAATGATGATGACGAATCCAAATACTTTGGGAATTTTTGAAAAAGATATTCCCCAAATAGCAAAATTAATACATGAATGTGGCGGTTTGATGTATTATGATGGAGCCAATTTAAATCCGATGTTAGGGGTATGCAGGCCAGGTGATATGGGATTCGATATCATGCATATAAATTTGCATAAGACCTTTTCTACTCCACATGGAGGAGGTGGTCCAGGATCCGGGCCTGTTGGAGTAAGAACTGGCCTAGAAGAATTCTTGCCTAATCCACGAGTCATAAAAACCGCAAGCAATACATATACAATTCAATGTACAAATAATGCATTAGGCCAAATCTCCTCTTTTCTTGGGAATTTTGGAATAATTGAGCGTGCATACGCGTATTTATTATCACTAGGCAAGGAAGGAATTTCAGAAGTTGGAAAGTTGGCGACTTTAAATGCTAATTATATAAAGGAGTCCTTGAAAGATTATTATAATCTTCCCATAAAAGGACTATGCAAGCATGAGTTCGTTTTTGATGGATTACGTTCAGAATATGGAGGCGAACATACTGATTCTGATTGTGTAAAAACGTTGGATGTTGCTAAACGTTTGTTGGACTATGGGGTTCATGCTCCTACGATCTACTTTCCTCTCCTTTTCCATGAAGCAATGATGATTGAGCCGACGGAAACTGAAAGCAAAGAAACTCTTGATGCATTCATTGATATCATGAAAAAAATTGCCAATGAAGCAAAAGAACAGCGCAATGTACTGAAGTCTGCGCCGTTGCATACTCCAGTTAAACGTCTTGATGATGTCAAAGCCGTTAAAGAGCCTCATTTTACTTATAAATCATATTTAAAAGAACAAGAATGATATGATCCATGCAGATTTAATAATTATAGGAGCTGGTCCTGGCGGTTATGAAACAGCAATTTCCGCTGCCAAAAAGGGATTGCAAGTCATTCTGATTGAAGCTCAAAAAACCGGTGGAACTTGTTTGAATGAAGGATGCATACCAACAAAATGCCTTCACAAGAATGCAGAATTTTTGTTGGAGTTGGGGTATGCTGACAAATTGGGTGTAACGGTGTCTGCATCACATCCTGATATTCATCAGGTCATGAATCGTAAAAACGAGATTGTTTCTACACTCTCCCAAGGTGTAAAGACGTTGATTAATATTCCAGGTTTAAACTTGGTTAGGGGAAAAGCTTATTTTGTTGACAAGCACGTTGTTGGAATAGAGAATACGACTGAACAATATACTGCAGAAAACATTATTATTGCAACAGGTTCTATTACTAGAATTCCTCAGATAAAAGGTATAGATCTTCCCGGAGTACTCACCTCAACGTCAATATTAAATATCGATTACATTCCACAATCACTTTGTGTGATTGGTGGAGGTGTTATAGGTCTTGAATTTGCATCAATTTTTAGTGCTTTAGGAAGTCATGTCACTGTGATTGAATTTTGCAAGGAGATTTTACCAAATCTGGACTCAGAAATTGCAAAACGCTTAAGAATGACATTAAAACAGAGAGGCATCAACGTAATTACACAAGCTGGAGTCACGTCTTTATCCCAAGAAGAAGGCGGCCTATCTGTTTCTTATGAATGCAAAGGAAAGACTTTACAATGTTTGGCTCAAAATGTTTTGTGTGCAATAGGTAGACAAGCTAATGTAAAAGCATTGAACCTGTCTGATATAGGAATTGAATATAATGAGAAAGGCATCACTGTTGATGAGCATTTGCAAACAAACGTTAAAGGTGTTTTTGCAATCGGCGATATTAATGGAAAATGCCAGTTGGCACATGCTGCAGTTGCACAAGGTACAGTTGTATTAGATTATCTCCTAAATCAAAAAACAACAGTTCGTTTAGATCTCATGCCATCAGTCGTTTTTACTATTCCCGAAGTAGCATCCATTGGTATGAGTGAAGATTTGTGTAAGAAGAACAACCTTTCATATAATATTCATAAATCTTTTTATCGGGCCAATGGCAAAGCCTTGGCAATGAATGCGACAGACGGAATTGTAAAGATTATTTCGGATTCAGCCACAGGTAAGATTTTAGGATGTCATATGTATGGAGCACATGCCTCTGATATCATTCAGGAAATAGTTTCATTAATGTATTTCTCGGGAACAATAAATGATTTACGATCTATCATACATTCACATCCAACCTTGAGTGAAACAATTTTAGAAGCTGTAAAATAACGGCAATAGGAATTCTTTTTTAATAAAAACAAGATGCCTTGAAAACTGAAATAAAAGGCATCTTGTTTATTTTATGTCAGATAAAAATTATGTGACTCGCTACTATAAAAATATTATTTTATTTGATATGTTTGCAATTTCCCATGCAGTATATGGCATTATGCAATGAAATATTAATTTTCTTTAACCACGTACTATTGCTTATATAAATATGTATTTGTACTTTTGCTAAAAGTAAACTCAAAACACACAGTATAACATGAAAAAATACCTTGTTTTAGCTATTGCTTTTGGAGCAATTGTTTCATTTACCTCGTGTAAGTCAAGTGAAAGTGCTTATCGCAAAGCATATGAAAAAGCACAAGCTCAAGAAAGAAATCAAGCAAATTCGAGCAACAATGATGAATCACAAGTTGTTGTTGCTAACAACACAAATACGACTCCGGTTCAGCAGCAAACGACAACATCTGATAGTAATGTAGATGTTCGTACAATTGCAGGAGGTATAACTGTGGTGAATGGAAGCGGAATAAAAGCATATAGCGTAGTTGTCGGAAGTTTCTCTGTACAAACAAATGCTGAAGGACTGCAGTCTACACTGAAGGAAAAAGGCTATAGCGCACAAGTTGTAAAAACTAATGAGACTATTAACGGTATTACGGGATGGTATAGAGTTATAGCTTCAACATACGATGATAAAAGTTCTGCTATACAGTCTCGCGAACAGTTAAAGAGCCTATATCCTGACGCTTGGTTGCTCTACAATAAATAAAATATTGACAGAGGAATACACAGTAAAAAGGTGTATTCCTTTCTTGATTTAGAAAAATAAGTAAAATAACAATTTTATATATCTGTAATTATGAAAAAAAGAATTTTAGTAACAGGTGGAACTGGTTTCATCGGTTCTCATACAACGGTAGAGTTGCAACAGGCTGGATATGATGTTGTAATCGTTGACAACCTTTCAAATTCAAAAGAAGATGTAATTGATGGTATTGAAAAAATTACAGGTGTTCGTCCGGATTTTGAAAAAGTAGATTGCTGCGACAAGGATGCTTTGGAAGGCGTCTTTAAGAAATACTCAAACATTAGTGGCGTAATTCACTTTGCCGCAAGTAAAGCTGTTGGAGAAAGCGTTGAAAAACCTTTGATGTATTATAAAAATAATATTCTTTCGTTGGTAAATTTATTGGAATTGTTGCCCCAATATAATGTCAAAGGTATTATTTTCTCTTCATCATGTACCGTATATGGAGAACCCGATCCCGAAAATCTTCCGGTAACAGAATTGGCTCCCATCAAGACTGCTGAAAGTCCTTATGGTAATACCAAACAAATTAACGAAGAAATTATTCAGGATTTTGCAAAAAGTGGTGCTCCAATAAGTGCTATTATTTTGCGGTATTTTAATCCAATTGGAGCACATCCGACAGCAATTATTGGAGAAATGCCGAATGGTGTTCCTGCAAATTTGATTCCCTATTTGACTCAAACCGCTATTGGTATTAGAGAAAAATTGATGGTGTTTGGAGATGACTATAATACGCCTGACGGCTCTTGCATCCGCGACTTCATCTATGTAGTAGACCTTGCAAAAGCACACGTATGTGCAATGAAACGTATTGTTGAAGGGGAAAATGAAGATCCTGTTGAAATTTATAATGTAGGAACGGGTAAAGGTGTTTCTGTTCTTGAATTAATTAATACTTTCGAAAAATGCACTGGCGTAAAATTGAACTATGAAATAGTAGGCAGAAGAGCTGGTGATATCGAAAAAGTTTGGGGAAATGTTGAAAAAGCCAATAAGGTGTTAGGTTGGAAAGCTGAACATACTTTGGAAGACTCACTTTCTTCTGCTTGGAAGTGGCAACAGGAGCTCCGTAAAAGAGGCATTATGTAAATAAACCTGACACAATATAAATATTAATTTTATTCGGGCGGATAAGTCGTAACAGAATTATCCGCCCTTTTATGCAAAAATATATGCGTAAAACCACAATCCCACACATCGACAGTTGTGAAACACCCTATTATCTGGTAGATGAAAAACATCTGAGGGAAAATTTGGAGCTAATCCGGAGAATTTCGGATAGAAGCCAAACCGAATTTATTTTAGCTTTTAAGGCTTTTGCCCTATGGAAGACATTTGAAATATTTAGGGATTATATAACACATACAACGGCTTCTTCTGTTAATGAAGCGCAGCTTTCCTTTTTAGAATTTGGAACTAAGGCACATACATACTCACCTGCCTATGAAAAGAAAAGTTTTAATACGATTTTGGAATGCAGTAGCCATATCACATTCAATAGTTGGTCTCAATTTGAAACATTCGAATCTGATGTTCGAAAATATAACGAAAGTCATAATGATCAAATCTATTGCGGAATTCGAATAAATCCTGAATATAGCAATATCAAAACAACACTATATAATCCATGTGCGCCAGGTTCAAGATTTGGAGTCTTGGCAAAAGACATGCCGTCTACCCTCCCCCAACAAATTACCGGGTTGCATTGTCACAATCATTGTGAAAGCTCGGCTGAGGACTTTGTACAAACCATTGCTGCGATTGAAGAAAAATTCGGAAAATGGCTACCTCAAATTAAATGGATCAATTTTGGCGGAGGACATTTAGTAACGCGCGAAGGATATAATACAGAATTGCTCATTCGTACATTATGTGATTTCCATAAGCGTCATCCTAATGTTAAAACCATTATGGAACCTGGTTCAGCATTTGCTTGGCAAACAGGAGCTTTGGTGGCAGAAGTTGTGGATGTAGTAAAAAACCATGATATAGCAACTGCAATAGTAAATGTTAGCTTTACCTGTCATATGCCGGATTGTTTGGAAATGCCATATAATCCTTATATACAAGGGGCTATGCATGTTGATGAATCAAAAAATATAAGTTATCCATATCTTTACAGAATAGGTGGAAATAGCTGCTTGAGTGGAGATTTTATGGGGTTATGGCAATTTGACCACCCTCTTTCAGTTGGTGAAAAGATTATTTTTGAAGATATGATCCATTATACTACGGTAAAGACAAATATGTTTAACGGCATAGAACATCCCGCAATATTTTTGCAACGTGCGGACGGAACATTACAATGTTTACGCAAGTATACTTATGAAGATTACAAAAACAGAATGTGCTAATTTAATTGTTTGATTATGAAACAAAACGAATTACCGGAAAATGCTTTTCGAGAATTAAAGAGTGGTGAAGAATACACCCCTGTCATGTCACCAAAGGAAAAAATCAGAGAAGTTACGCCATGGTCTGTAACTTGGGGTATCATCATGGCAATTATATTCTCCGCTGCGACCGCTTATTTAGGATTAAAAGTTGGACAGGTCTTTGAAGCTGCAATACCCATTACTATTATTTCTATTGGAATAAGCAGCGCCACGCGTCGAAAAAATCCATTAGGAGAAAACGTAATTATTCAGAGTATTGGTGCTTGTTCTGGCATGATTGTAGCAGGCGCAATTTTCACGCTGCCTGCGCTTTACATTTTACAAGCCAAACATCCTGAGATGATCTTCAATTTCGGGGAGATATTTTTGTCTTCTTTATTGGGAGGAGTTTTGGGTATTTTAATGCTTATACCTTTTAGAAAGTATTTTGTTAAAGATATGCATGGTAAATATCCGTTTCCGGAAGCTACAGCTTCTACTCAAGTACTAATTTCTGGAGAAAGAGGAAAAAGCCAGATTAAACCTCTCTTGTTGTCAGGAGCAATAGGAGGACTGTTTGATTTTGCTGTATCCACATTTGGAGCTTGGAGTGAAAAATTTACTAGTTATTGTCTTCCATTTGGTTCTTGGTTGGCCGAAAAAACGAAACTGGTATTTAGTATTAATACCAGCGCAGCTGTTCTTGGCATGGGATATATTGTAGGACTTAAATACGCTTCTATTATATGTTTTGGATCTGCCGTTATCTGGTGGATCATCATACCTGCCATTGCATTGATTTTTCCAAATTTAATGATTCTACCCGACACTGCGGCCAGTGCGGCTACGCCCGAGCAATTATATAATTATGCAAAGAGTATCGGCATTGGAGGTATAGCAATGGCTGGTATAATTGGTATAATTAATAGTCGCAAGGTCATTATGAGTGCCTTCTCTTTGGCATCAAAAGAGTTGCGAAAAAGTAATAAAAATACTCCAGAACAGGAGGAAACTATGCGCACGCAACGTGACATTTCAATGAAAATCATAGCCATTGGTACCGTCATTACTTTAGTGTGTACATTTTTGTTCTTTTTCTTCGGATTAATGGATGGCAACTTACTTTATAGCGTAGTAGGAATTTTGCTGGTAGCTGTCATTTCTTTTTTGTTTACAACGGTAGCAGCAAATGCCATTGCAATTGTAGGAAGTAATCCTGTTTCAGGAATGACATTAATGACTTTAATTTTGTCATCTGTTATTTTAGTTGCTGTTGGTATGAATGGCACGGGGGGTATGGTTGCCTCTTTGATTATGGGAGGTGTTGTTTGTACAGCATTATCTACTGCAGGAAGTTTTATTACGGACTTGAAAATTGGATATTGGTTAGGAAGTTCACCTGTTAAACAGGAAAGTCTTAAATTTGTTGGCGTTTTGGTATCAGCCATAACAGTCTGTGTTGTAATAGCAATTCTAAACAAGTCATACGGATTTTCATCAGGACAACTTGCTGCCCCACAGGCCAATGCAATGGCTGCGGTAATTGAGCCGCTGATGAGTGGACAAAGCGCTCCGTGGCTTCTTTATGGTATTGGCGCTGTCATTTCTATAATACTCACGTGCTGCAATATTTCAGCATTGGCCTTTGCTTTAGGTATGTTTATTCCTTTGGAGCTTAACTTACCACTTATAGTAGGTGGACTAATCAACTGGTATATAACTTCTAGAACAAAAGATCCTGAAGTAAATAAACAAAGAAATGAAAAAGGAACACTCTTAGCATCTGGATTTATAGCTGGCGGTGCGCTTATGGGAGTGGTTAGTGCGGGCTTACGCTTTGCTGATATTGATTTTGTTTCTCAAGAATGGATAACAAGCAATGGAGCTCAATATGTATCTTTGTTGGCTTATGCTGTTCTTATCGTATTCTTTGTGCAAGCTTGTAAAACAATAAAAAAGTAATAAAAAAACTTTGAATATTTGGAATATCAAAGATAAATGTGTAATTTTGCACCGCTATTACGGGTTAATAGCGTAGTTATAAACAAAAAATAAATTTTAATGGCAACTAAAATTAGATTACAGCGCAATGGTCGTAAAGGTTATGCTTTTTATAGCATCGTTGTTGCTGACGTAAGAGCACCACGTGATGGTCGCTTTACAGAAAAAATTGGTACGTACAATCCAAATACAAATCCTGCAACAGTGGATTTGAAATTTGATCGTGCCTTGTATTGGGTAGAAACTGGAGCGCAGCCTACAGACACCGTACGCAATATCCTTTCAAATGAAGGTGTGATGTTAATGAAGCACCTGAAAGGTGGAGTTAAGAAGGGGGCTTTTGATGAAGCTACGGCTCAAGCTAAATTTGAAGAATGGAAAAAGAATAGAGATTCAAAACTCTCAGCTTTGAAAAATTCAAATGAAGCTTCAAAACAGGCTGCATTGAAAGAAAGACTTGAAAACGAGAAAAAAGTTAACGAGCAGATTGCCAAAAAGGTAGCAGAGAAAAAAGCAGCAAAAGCCGCTGCGGAAGCTGAACAAGCTGCTGCAGAAAATACTGCAGAAGAAAATGCTACGGAAGAGAATACTGAAGCATAAATTCTTACATAAGTATACAAAGGTCGTACTTTTTATAGAGGTGCGACCTTTATTTTTTTATAAAAACACCTCTTATGAGAAGCGAAACAATATGTGCAATTTCGACAGCTCCAGGAGGAGCTATCGGCATTATCCGTGTGTCAGGTTCTGATTCGATTTCACTTGTTGACCCAATATTTAAAAGCGCAACAGGAAAAAAATTGGAATTCTGTAAAGGCTTTACGGCCCATTATGGTGAAATTTACAATAAAGATCGTGTTTTGGATCAGGTGATTGTTACAATCTTTAGGGCCCCACATTCATATACAGGTGAAGACTTAGTTGAAATATCGTGCCATGGATCTACCTATATTTTACAAAGCATTATCAATGAATTATTGGACTCCTCCCCTCACATACGCTTAGCCACAGCTGGAGAATTTACAAAAAGAGCTTTTTTAAATGGTAAGATGGATCTTGCCCAATCTGAAGCAGTTGCAGATTTAATTGCAGCCGACTCAAAGGCGGGTCACGACATTGCAATTAAGCAAATTAAAGGAGACTATAGTATTGAATTAAAAAGACTGAGAGAGCATTTCTTGACGTTCGCATCTCTTATTGAACTTGAATTGGATTTCAGTGACCACGAAGATTTGGAATTTGCCGACCGTTCTAAATTAAAGATTTTATTAAGAGACATAGAAAATCAGGTCACTAATCTTGTACATTCCTTTAAATTAGGTAATGTAATAAAGAACGGTGTTCCTGTAGCAATAATTGGCAATACCAATACAGGAAAATCAACATTATTGAATACCCTACTCCATGAAGACCGTGCAATTACAAGTGAAATAAAAGGAACAACAAGAGATACTATTGAAGACATTGTTAAACTGCAAGATATACTGTTTCGCTTTATTGATACAGCTGGCATACGTAAAACTTCAGATAAAATTGAACGCATAGGAATACAAAGAAGTATTGATAAGATAAACCAATCTTCAATTATATTATGGGTTATAGATGCCAAAGAATCTATAACGTCGTTAAATGAGCAGGCAAAGGAGGTCGTTCCTCTTTTGAAAAACAAAAACTTTATTTTCCTATTTAATAAAGAGGATCTTTTAGCCAATAGCAGCACCAAAAAAACATTGATGGAATGGGCAAATCAATTAATCCCTCATGCAAATTGCCTATTTATTTCGGCAAAGAATAAAACGCATATTACAGATTTAGAAAATAAACTAATTCAAATAGTAAGAAATCTTCAGAGCACTGAAAGTAATATTATAATTACGAACATGCGACATTATGAAGTATTGAAAAAAATATTATTTACAATAAATCGAATAAACGACGGATTTGCTCATCAGATTCCCAGTGACTTATTAGCTCAGGATATTCGTGAGTGCATATCATATTTGGGAGAAATTCTAGGGGAAGTAACTTCAGATGAAATATTGCATAACATATTTTCTAAATTTTGCATCGGCAAGTAAATACTTGATTATCAAATAATTAAATTGATTATAATCGATTAATATGGCGCTCTTTACGGG